>Ga0228635_1000038_pt1 | contig 111078 bp, 110 predicted proteins | sample 44DmetaG_FD_182699 | JGI IMG/M metagenome (GOLD analysis project Ga0228635, IMG submission 182699) | Seawater microbial communities from Monterey Bay, California, United States - 44D | ecosystem: Environmental > Aquatic > Marine > Coastal | place: USA: California | collected 2016-09-30 | reverse complement strand
CCACCTTTCGGCGCAACGCTCTAACGGATTGCGTGCAATGGTTGAGCGTATTCGCAAAACCGCGCAGGAGGCGGCAGAGGTTTAATCTGCCCCAACCTTCAATAATTTAGCCTATTTGACTGGACCAAAAAAAAGGCCGAGCACAAGGCTCGGCCGAAGTCCAACAGGGAGGTGAAGGCGCGAGCCGAAGCTCATCAGCGCCCTCGAGAGATCAAATAGGTGGCAAAGTGCTTTACAACAAGGCACTTTTATGACGCGGTTGCGAATAGCCGCTATGCGTGTGCAGAATACCTAGTCGGTAATGCTGTTTTCGGCGGCTCGTTTGAGCTTACGATAGGCGATGACCTCTTCTTGCACAAAATCCCGAAAGACTTCGACCCGGCGTGAGTGGCGCAATTCTTCTGGATAGGCAAGAAAGACGGGGACCTCACGCGAGAGTGCGGTGGGTACAACCGGCACAAGGTCTGGAAAGTCGCGGGTCAGATAGTCGGGCAACACGCCAACGCCAAGGTCGTAAATGACCCCCTGCAGTACACCGAAGTAGTTGTTCACGGTCAAGAAATTCTCGACGCCTTCTTCTTGCAATTGGCGGATCAATTGCGCCCCGGCGTTTACCTGAAAGCTGGTGGCATTTTGGCAAATCACGCGGTGGTTTTGCAGATCGCTCATGGTTTCGGGCGTGCCGTGGGCCTCCAGATAGCTGGGAGAGGCATACATTTTCATCCGAATGTCCATGAGCCGCTTGCGCACCAGATCGGCTTGACTCGGCTCTTTCATGCGGATTGCGACGTCGGCTTCACGCATTGGCAGGTCCAGCACGCGTTCCTCGAGCATCAGGTCAATTTTGAGGTCCGGATACTTTTCATATAGTTTGGCCAGCCGCGGCGCGAGCCAGAGCGTCCCGAATCCGATGGTGGTTGTGACACGCAATTCGCCAAATATCTCTTCTTCGCTGTCTCGGATGCGTGCGTTGGCAGCGTCCAGTTTTTTTGCCATTGAATTCGTCGCATCGAACAGCAATTCGCCCTGTTCCGTCAGGATAAGGCCCCGTGCGTGGCGGTGAAACAACGTCGTGCTGAGGCTCTCTTCGAGGGAGCGTATTTGGCGGCTCACGGCCGATTGGGAGAGGTGGAGCGTTTCGCCGGCGTGTGTCAGGCTGCCCGCAGAAGCCACCGCGTGGAAAATTCTCAGCTTGTCCCAGTCCATTCGTCAGTGCCCCTATGGCCTAAGTGTTTTGAATAGTTAGCGGTATCGCACATGCAGAAAGGCTTGCGAACCGCCAATTTGATATCAATCTGAACTAACGCGCAAAACGTAACGGCAAGAAGAATTTTCTTGTAGGTCATAGATTATGACCTATATTTTATGATAGGATCGCTTCGCATGGGAGGTATGTGATGAGCCTGTTGGATGTTCGTCTGAGTGATCGCTACGACCTGGATAAGGACCAAGTGCTGTTGAACGGCACTCAGGCACTGGTCCGATTGATGCTCATGCAAAAGGCGCGTGACCGTGCGGCGGGGCACAATACCGCTGGATATGTCACCGGGTATCGCGGCTCGCCTTTGGGGGCGGTCGATATGCAAATGACCCGTGCCCGGGATGTTCTCACGTCGCAGGACATTCGCTTTGATCCCGGTTTGAACGAAGATCTCGCGGCTACTGCCATATGGGGCACGCAACAGGCGGCCTTGCGGGGCGAGGGGCGGTTCGACGGTGTGTTCGGCCTGTGGTACGGCAAGGGACCGGGCGTTGATCGATCTGGTGATGCAATGCGGCATGCCAACATGGCCGGGACGGCTCCGTTGGGCGGCGTGTTGATGGCCTGCGGTGATGATCACACTGGCGAAAGCTCAACCACCTGTCACCAGTCCGACTGGGCGTTGGTTGATGCACACATGCCCGTTCTGAATCCAGCCGGTGTCCAAGAGATTTTAGACTACGGGTTGTACGGGCTGGCACTAAGCCGGTTTGCGGGGGTGTGGTCTGGCTTGAAGTTGATGAAAGACACCGTGGAGGTCACGGCGGTCGTGGACGGGCGTGCTGATCGGATGCAGTTCGTGACACCCGATTTTGATTTGCCCGCGGGCGGCTTGCATATTCGGCTGGGCGATCATTGGATCCCCCAAGAGGAGCGGCTGGTCTGCTACAAACGCCCCGCAGCAGAGGCATTTGCCCGTGCCAATAAGATCGACAAGCGAATGCAGGGGCAGCCCGGTGCGCGCATCGGGTTTGTTGCTGCGGGCAAGAATTGGTTAGATTTAATGCACGCCATGGGGGCCTTGGGACTAGATGCCAAAGCCTGCGAGGCGCTTGGCATCACCACCTACAAGGTGGGTCAAACATGGCCGCTGGATATGGCGTCTTTGCGCGATTGGGCTGAGGGCCTAGAGGTCATCGTTTGTATCGAAGAGAAACGTAAGTTGATCGAAGTGCAAATTAAGGAGGCCATCTTTGAGGACCAACGCGGGCGGCAGGTGTATGGTGCGCTTGGGCCGGGTGGTGCAGCGCTGTTTCCTTCTCATTACGCGCTTGATCCCGCTGACGTGGCCGAAAAACTGGGCAGGCTTCTTCAAGGTATCGGCGTCACCTCGCCGCCTATTCAGGCGGGACTGTCCAAGCTGCAGGCCGCTCGGGCGCTGGAAAGTGCGCCGGATTTGGCGACGCGCAGTCCTTATTTTTGCTCGGGCTGTCCGCACAATACTTCGACCAAGGTGCCGGACGGCGCGCGTGCAGGTGCGGGCATCGGGTGCCACGTTATGGCGTTGTGGATGGATCGCGGCACCGAGGGCTACACGCACATGGGGGCAGAAGGCGCCAACTGGATCGGTGAGGCACCATTTTCGACACGCAACCATGTGTTTCAAAACCTAGGGGAGGGCACGTATAACCACTCGGGGCTGATGGCCATTCGTGCTGCTCGCGCTGCGGGTACAAATATTACGTACAAAATCCTTTATAATGATGCGGTCGCAATGACGGGCGGGCAGCGCAACGATGGCGACTTGTCGCCGGAGCAGGTCGCCCGAGAGGTTCTGGCCGCCGGGGTTGAGACGGTCGTGGTTGTTTACGATCCTAAAGAAGAGGTGGACAAGACACTCTTCCCGGCGGGGCTGGAGTGGCACACGCGAGAGCATTTGGGAGCGGTCCAAAGGCGCTTACAGAGTGTTGAGGGCGTTTCAGTTTTGCTGTTCATCCAAACCTGTGCGGCCGAAAAACGGCGTCGTCGCAAGCGTGGCAGTTTTCCTGATCCCGAAAAGCGTATGTTTATCAACACGGACGTATGTGAAGGGTGCGGCGATTGTTCAGTTCAGTCGAACTGTGTGTCGATTGTTCCGGTTGAGACTCCGTTCGGGACAAAGCGAGCGATTGAGCAATCTTCGTGTAACAAAGATTACAGCTGTGCCGATGGGTTTTGCCCGTCGTTTGTAACCGTAGAGGGGGGCGCCCCGCGCAAAGCGACGACCAGAAATGTGGCTATGCCTGACCTCCCCGAGCCCGAATTGCCGGCGATTAACGGCACGTTCAATGTACTGGCAACGGGCGTCGGCGGGACCGGTGTGGTAACGTTGGGGGCCGTTCTGGCTATGGCCGCACACCTTGATGGCAAAGGTGCTGCCATGATGGAAATGGCGGGCCTCGCCCAGAAAGGGGGGGCGGTCACGGTTCATTGCCGCCTTGCGAACTCACCCAGTGATATCAATGCGATACGCGTCGCTATCGGTGAATGTGACACGCTGATAGGGGGGGACTTGGTCGTGTCTGCTGGGGCCAAAACGCAGACACTGCTTGACCCCAATCGCGCCTATGCTGTGGTGAACACACACGAGACAACGACCAGCGCCTTTACTTTGAACCGCGACTATAAATTGCCCGGCGATGGGTTGCGTGGCGTGCTGCAAGAGCGGCTTGGCTCGCGGTTGATGTCACTCGACGCATCTGAGCTTTCCAAGGTGCTTATGGGGGATTCGATTTATGCCAATATGATGCTGTTGGGCGCGGCTTGGCAGGCGGGACGTTTACCCGTTTCGCTGGCGGCGTTAACCCAAGCGATTACGCTAAACGGCGCTGCGGTAGAGCGGAACAAACAAGCGTTTACCTTCGGTCGGTGGGCGGCTTTTGACCCGCAAAGTGTTGCAGAAATTCTTGCCCCATCTGAGCCACCTACACCAGATGCGGAGGCGGTAAGGATTGCTCATCTTAAGCAATATCAAGGTCAGGGGCTTGTGAAGCGATACCAGCGCTTGCTTGAATTGGCGCCTGATGCTCAGCTACGAGATGCGATGGCCATCAGTTTTCATAAGCTGCTGACCTACAAGGATGAATACGAAGTTGCACGGCTTTTGTGCGGGACAAAAGCACAAGCTGAAGCGGCTTTTGATGGGCAAATGGCGCTAACTTATCACCTCGCGCCTCCATTACTGACGCGTATCGGGCCCAATGGAAGGCCTATCAAGCGGGCATTTGGATCTTGGCTGGAGAAGGCCTTTCCTATTTTAGCCTGGGGCAAGCATCTGCGCGGTACCCCCTTGGACCTGTTCGGTTACACAGAGGAACGTCGTAAAGAGCGGGCTTTGATTAATCAGTATGAACAGGACATGAAGCGTTTGCTGTCAGTGTTAAAAACAGAAAACCGCGATCTGATTTTATCTATGGCCGAGCTTCCACTCGAAATTCGGGGGTTTGGTCCCGTCAAGGCCGCAGCTATGGATGCCGCTGCGCGCCGTCGGGTGGAGCTTCTTCGAGCAATCGAACAGGGTCCCACCGCCACGATGCCTGAGGCGGCAGAATAGCTATCCGCGGCGTATGAAAAAGGCAGTGCTGTCCTCTTGGTCGTCGCTGCCTTCAAAGGTGTGGCCGGCCTCGGCACAGAAATGCGGCACATCAACATGAGCTGCCGGATCATCCGCCAGCAGACACGCGATCTGACCGGGTGCCAAAGCGGCAATCCGTTTTCGCAACCGCAGAACGGGAAGGGGGCACAGCAGTCCGCGCGCATCTACCTCTAGGTCAAAATTTCGCATGCTGCTGTCCCCTTAACCGTCAAGTGATACTTAATTGTAAATTGAACTGACCCCTTCGGGTCTAGTCAGTGCCGCGATATGGTTCGACGTATTGTAGCGCCATGTCCCATGGGAAAAAGATCCAAGTGTCTTGGCTGACGCCCGTAATGAACGTGTCCACCATTGGCTCACCTTTGGGCTTTGCATAGACGGTTGCAAAGTGGGCATTGGGGTAAAGACTGCGCACGACCTCAAGTGTTTTGCCACTGTCGACCAAGTCATCGATGACTAAGACACCGGTGCCGTCTCCCATCAAATCGTCCGAGGGTTTGTTTAACACAACGGCCTCACCCTGCGTCTGATGGTTGTAGCTGCGGACTGAAATCGTATCGACCATGCGGATATCCAACTCACGCGCGACGATCATGGCCGGCGCCATGCCGCCACGGGTGATGGCAACAATAGCGCGCCATGCACCGTCATCGGGCCCCCGCCCGTCAAGGCGCCATGCAAGCGCGCGGCTGTCACGGTGAATTTGGTCCCAGCTGATGTGGAAACCCTTTTCATGGGGTAAACGCGTGCTCATGCGGATTAATCCTTTTTGTCGACGGTGATGTCGGGGGCGTCCACGGCCTTCATGCCGACAACATGGTAGCCGGAATCTACATGGTGAACAGTTCCCGTCACGGCAGAGCTTAGATCGCTCAACAAATACATGGCAGATTTTCCGACCTCTGTCGTCGTAACTGTACGGCGAAGGGGCGAATTATGCTCGGTCCATTTCATGATGTAGCGGAAGTCGCCGATGCCGGAGGCTGCGAGTGTCTTGATCGTACCGGCCGAGATCGCGTTGACGCGGATGTTTTGCTTGCCCAGATCTTCGGCCATATACTGGACGGAGGTTTCAAGCGCTGATTTCGCCAAACCCATGACGTTATAGTGCGGCATAACTTTTTCCGCGCCATAGTACGTGAGCGTAAGCAGCGAGCCACCGTTAGGCATCATCTTCTCTGCGCGCTGTGCGACAGCCGTGAATGAGTAGACCGAGATGTTCATCGTCATCAGGAAGTTATCCAGAGACGTGTCGACGTAGCGGCCTCTGAGCTCGGATTTATCAGAAAATCCAATGGCATGGACAACAAAATCAAAGTGATCCCAGTGTTCCTTGAGGCCATCGAACATGGCGTCAATCGATGCCATATCGCCCACGTCACAGGGCAGAACAATGTTGCTGCCAAGCTGCTCAGCCAACGGCAAAACCCGCTTTTTCACTGCGTCGCCTTGGTAGGAAAACGCCAACTCTGCACCTTGCTCGGCACATGCTTGCGCGATGCCCCAGGCGATTGATTTGTCGTTCGCAAGGCCCATAATGAGCCCGCGCTTACCGTTCATAAGTCCTTGCATTTCCATCGCCTCAGATCATCTCTATGTGGGTTGATGTGCTTTAGGCGAAACCGTCGGGCGCATCAAGTTCCAAGCCGACAATGGGGAAAAGGTCACAATGGGCAGCAACGATACACAGAGCCAAGATATCTTTGCAGGAGACGATCCGTTTCAGATCGCGCGTCGCTGGATGGCAGAGGCTGAGGCCTCTGAATTGAACGATCCCAATGCGATTGCTTTGTCCACCGTCGATGCGGATGGCATGCCAAACGTGCGGATGGTCTTGTTAAAAGAAATCGAGGACAACGCATTTGTTTTTTACACCAATTACACTTCGGTAAAGGGCCAAGAGATCACGCAAGCTGGCAAGGCCGCTTTTGTGTGTCATTGGAAATCGCTGCATCGTCAAATTCGCGTGCGCGGCGTGGTCGAGCGGGAAGAGGGGCCTCAGGCTGATGCCTACTATGCCAGTCGTTCGCTCAAATCCCGGCTTGGGGCGTGGGCATCCGCGCAAAGCCAGCCGCTCAAGTCGCGCGGATCATTGATGGCCGAGGTTGCAAAGGTGACCGCGCAGCATGGCACTGCCCCGACACGGCCTCCATTCTGGGGTGGCTTTCGGATCATGCCGGTTGAGATCGAGCTATGGGCTGATGGAGCCTACAGGTTGCACGACCGGTTCCGTTGGACGCGGTCTGAGGCAGCAGCGCGAACCCGTCAACACGATCCCGCGGCCTGGTCCACTCAGCGGCTTAATCCTTAGTTTACGCTACGTCGTATTGCTTGCCGCATTGTCTCGTTTTGAGTATCAATAACGCCCAGACTTGCGATTGATCACGCGATCGCACAAAGTGAATAAATAATTAGAGGGCAGGGCGTAAAGTGGATCGGGTTGCTGTAGAAAATATTTCCGACGAAGACCTCATTCGGTGTGAGGGAACAATAAAATGGTTTGATGTGACACGGGGTTTTGGCTTTGCGACATGCGCGCAAGTCGATGGAGACGTGTTGCTGCACATGAATGTGTTGCGCAACTTTGGCCAAAGCTCTGTGCCTGATGGTGCAAACGTCACGTTTGACGTGCAGCGGACCTCACGTGGGTTTCAGGCCGTAGAAGTATACGCAATCGTGCCGCCTTTTCTTGACTTGGACACTCAGGAAGAAATGCCTGAGTTCATGCAGCCCGTGCCAGATGGCACACCGTTCTTGCCCGCGCGGGTTAAATGGTTTGACAAGGCCAAGGGCTTTGGCTTCGCGAATGCCTTTGGCTCTACGGATGATATTTTTGTCCATGCAGAGGTTCTGCGCCGCTTCGGCCTTGCGGATCTTCAGCCGGGTGAGGCGATTTGCCTGCGCACAATCATGGGCGAACGGGGACTATTGGCGGCAGAGGTGCGGCGTTGGGAATATTACGAAACACCCTCCTAACGGCTGCATTGTTTGCAGCCTTTTGCGCGGCGGGTGCTGTTCACGCCGACTGTGCTGCGGACCGCGTTGACCTGCGTGGGACGTTTGGACAAGTCTCATTTGCGGTTAGGGTGGCAGACACGCCCCAAGAACGCGCGCAAGGTTTGATGCACGTTGAGAGAATGCCGCGCTTTGAGGGCATGCTCTTCATATACGAATCTACTCAGCCTTTGGCGTTCTGGATGCGCAATACGCTCATCCCGCTCGATATGATCTTTCTCAACGCCGCCGGAGAGATTCGGCACATTCACGCAAATGCGACTCCCCACGATGAGACCCCCATTCGCGCGCCAGAACCGGGCTTGGCGGTGTTGGAAATCAACGGCGGCATGGCGAGAATGCTTAATCTGGCCGTCGGAGACGTGCTGCAACATCCGGGTTTGCCCCAAGATATAGCGGTTTGGCCGTGCTCAGATAATTAACCGTCAAAGAAGATGCAGTTGGGTCTTTTCAAGCCCGACGAAACCTATTAGAGCGGCGGTGTGTCGGGGCGTGGCGCAGTCTGGTAGCGCACCTGTTTTGGGTACAGGGGGTCGTGAGTTCGAATCTCGCCGCCCCGACCACCGCAACTTCGGTTGCACAATTTCTAAGCAAGACAACATATGGACGTTAACCCCACTTAACCTTGGGTTAACGTCCATATGTTGTTGTTAACTTGTTTCTTCTTGAGACTTTACTTGAGGTAAAGGCGCTAAGCCCCCAGTGTTTAACGCTTTTGTTATTGTGGTAATAAGTTCGCTCAAAAATATGAATCGAAGGGGCCAAACGCATGGGCTGACCCCCTCATTCGTCAAGGGTATTTTTGCTGTGGATTGTTTGATTTTTCAATTGACCCAATAGGCCTGACTACGGCAAGTTGTGTGGGCGGCGCAGATTTGCACTACATATGGTGCCGCACGGAGCAATCATCTTCATCCCCACTACGGGCTTGGCGCAGCACCGCGCGCCACCGAAGACGTGCGTTTCAACGCGGCAGCTTGGGCTGCCAATTATTTAATGCGCCGGAGGCAGATATGAAAATTGAGCGGAAACTCACACAGGATGGTCAAGACGCGTATGCAGACTTGGCATTCACGACGACGACATCCGAAATCCGTAACCCGGATGGGACTACCGTGTTCAAATTGGACGCGGTTGAAGTTCCAGAAAGCTGGAGCCAAGTCGCCAGCGATGTGATCGCTCAGAAATACTTCCGCAAAGCCGGTGTGGCTGCGTGCTTGAAGACCGTCAAAGAAAAAGGCGTGCCTGAGTTTTTGTGGCGCTCTGTCCCCGATGAGGACGCGCTGGCTAAATTGCCCGAAGAGGATCGTTTCGGCGGCGAGACCTCTTCCAAGCAAGTGTTCAACCGTTTGGCTGGTGCATGGGCCTATTGGGGCTGGAAGGGCGGTTACTTCACCGCAGAGGCAGACGCGCGCGCCTATTTTGATGAAATGCGTTTGATGCTGGCCAAACAGATGGCCGCTCCAAACTCACCGCAGTGGTTCAACACCGGCCTGCACTGGGCGTATGGTATTGATGGTCCGGCGCAGGGCCACCATTACGTAGACTACAAAACGGGCAAACTGACCAAGTCGACCTCGTCGTATGAGCATCCGCAGCCCCACGCCTGCTTCATCCAATCTGTTTCGGACGATCTGGTGAATGAGGGCGGCATCATGGACCTGTGGGTTCGTGAAGCACGTCTGTTCAAATACGGCTCCGGTACGGGCACCAACTTTTCATCACTCCGCGGCGCGGGTGAGGCGCTGTCTGGCGGTGGTAAGTCCTCCGGCCTGATGGGCTTTTTGAAGATTGGCGACCGTGCAGCAGGTGCTATCAAATCCGGCGGCACGACGCGTCGTGCGGCCAAGATGGTGATCGTCGATGCAGATCACCCCGATGTAGAAGAATACATCAACTGGAAAGTACTGGAGGAGCAAAAGGTTGCCTCCATCGTTGCTGGTTCCAAGATGCACGAGCGCGAGCTCAACAAGATTTTTGCCGCGATCAAAGCATGGGACGGGGCGCTTGTAGACGCGGTCGATCCGACCAAGAACGCAGGCCTCAAGTCCGCGATCCGCGACGCCAAAAAATGCGCAATTCCAGAAACATACGTCAAGCGCGTGCTGGATTACGCAAAGCAAGGCTATGACAGTATTGAATTCCCGACCTACGACACAGACTGGGATTCCGAAGCCTACAGCTCGGTCTCTGGCCAGAACTCCAACAATTCGGTCCGGGTGACCGATGCATTCCTCAAGGCGGTTGAGGCCGATGCGGATTGGGATCTGATCAACCGGACCAACGGCAAAGTCGCCAAGACAATCAAGGCGCGCGATCTGTGGGAAACCATTGGGCACGCCGCTTGGGCATGTGCCGATCCGGGCATCCAGTACCACGATACGGTCAACGCGTGGCACACATGCCCCGAAGACGGCCCGATCCGTGGCTCCAACCCTTGTTCCGAGTACATGTTCCTCGACGACACGGCCTGTAACCTTGCGTCGATGAACCTGCTGACGTTCTTCCACGACGGCAAATTTGATGCACAGACCTATATGCACGCCGCGCGTCTTTGGACTGTGACGCTCGAAATCTCGGTCATGATGGCGCAGTTCCCGTCCAAAGAAATCGCGCAGCGGTCGTATGACTTCCGCACGCTCGGTCTGGGTTATGCAAACATCGGCGGCTTGCTGATGAATATGGGCCACAGCTACGACAGTGACGAAGGCCGCGCATTGTGCGGCGCGCTCAGCGCTGTGATGACAGGCGTTTCCTATGCGACGTCGGCCGAAATTGCTGGTGAGCTGGGCCCGTTCCCAGGGTACGCGAAAAACGCCAAGCACATGGCCCGCGTCATGCGAAACCACCGCAACGCAGCCTACGGCAACAGCGATGGGTATGAAGAGCTCGACATCAAACCCGTTCCGCTGGATCATGCCAACTGCCCCGATGCAGAGCTGTCGGCTTTGGCGAAAACGACTTGGGATCAAGCCGTTGAGCTGGGTGAAGCCCATGGTTTCCGCAACGCGCAATCCACCGTGATCGCGCCCACCGGCACCATCGGTCTGGTCATGGACTGTGACACCACCGGGATCGAGCCTGACTTTGCGCTGGTTAAGTTCAAGAAGCTCGCCGGTGGCGGGTACTTCAAGATCATCAACCAATCCGTGCCCGCAGCTCTCGAAAAACTGGGTTACGGTCAGGCGCAAATCGGTGAGATCATCTCCTACGCGGTTGGCCACGGTACGCTCGGCAATGCGCCCGGCATCAACCACTCCAGCCTTGTGGGGCATGGCTTTGGTCAGGCAGAGATCGACAAGATCGAAGCTGCACTGCCATCCGCGTTCGACATCCGCTTTGTGTTCAACCAATGGACCCTCGGTGAAGATTTCTGCACCAAAACGCTGGGTATCCCCACGGCCAAGCTGAACGATCCAACGTTCGACCTGCTGCGTCACCTTGGCTTTGCAAAAACAGACATCGATCTGGCCAATGACCACGTCTGTGGGACCATGACGCTGGAAGGCGCACCGGGCCTTAAGGATGAGCACCTGAGCGTGTTTGACTGTGCCAACCCTTGCGGAAAAAAGGGCAAGCGTTACCTGTCCGTTGATAGCCACATCTATATGATGGCTGCTGCACAATCGTTCATCTCGGGCGCTATCTCCAAGACGATCAACATGCCCAACGATGCGTCGATCACCGACTGCCAAAAAGCGTATGAGCTGTCATGGTCGCTCGGTATCAAGGCAAACGCGCTCTACCGCGACGGGTCCAAGCTGTCCCAGCCTTTGGCCGCAGCATTGGTCGAAGATGACGACGAAGCTGCCGAAACACTCGAAAGCGGCACCACGATGCAAAAGGCGCAAGTCATCGCCGAAAAAATCGTGGAGAAGGTCATCGTCAAGGAGGTTGTCCGCAGCCACCGCGAAAAGATGCCAGAGCGTCGTAAGGGCTACACACAAAAGGCCGTCGTTGGCGGACACAAAGTGTACCTGAGGACGGGCGAATACTCGGACGGCAACCTCGGTGAGATCTTCATCGATATGCACAAAGAGGGTGCAGGCTTCCGGGCGATGATGAACAACTTCGCCATCGCGGTGTCCGTGGGTCTGCAATACGGTGTGCCGCTGGAGGAGTTCGTTGACGCCTTTACGTTCACCAAGTTTGAGCCAGCCGGTATGGTCCAAGGCAACGACAGCATCAAAAATGCGACGTCGATCCTTGACTACATCTTCCGCGAATTGGCGGTCAGCTATCTGGATCGCACCGATCTGGCGCACGTAAAGCCCGAAGGCCACGCGTTCGACGATTTGGGCCGAGGCGAGCAAGAGGGTGTGGCAAACGTTTCCACACCGTCTGAGACTGCTGCAAACAAATCGTTGGAGATGCTCAAGCAAGTGTCTTCGACGGGTTATCTGCGCAAACGTCTGCCCAACGATCTGGTGGTCCTGCAAGGTGGCGCAGAAATGCTGTCGCGCGGTGCGGCTGATCCGGTTGGCACGCTCAGCACGCTGGTACCCGAAACGGTTTCGGTCACGACGACAACTGCTGTGGCCTCTGGTTCGGTTTCCATGGATGCGCGCACCAAGGCCAAGATGCAGGGTTACGAGGGCGAGGCATGCGGTGAGTGTGGCAACTACACGCTGGTGCGTAACGGCACCTGCATGAAGTGCAACACTTGCGGCGGGACGTCCGGTTGTAGCTAAACAAGACTTGGGTCGGGGCATATCGCTCCGACCCTTTTCAGTTATGCCTTCGCGCACAGGCGAGCCAGTGCGAGCGGTCAACGATTTGGTGCGAATGGCAAAACTGGGGGGCGAGAGCCCCCTTTTTCTTTGTGCTGACCACTGTGAACGCCCCGTTCACCTGAGTATCCGCAACAATCCTCCACAAACGTGAGCATTAACCTTTGGGATTGACTTAAATTCCGGCTCAGACAAACATTACGTTAGGTAAAGCGAATTTTGCCCGCTGCCTTTTAAAGCCAAAACTAGTCTAAAATTTTTCTGGGAGGAAAAAATGATCAAACGCAGCTTTGCAGTTCTGCTCTGCACGTCCTTTTTGTCTACACCTCTGGCCGCTCAAGACAACATGGACCGTCTGTCCAATATGCAAAAGACGGACGCGACCTTTACGCACGTAGAACAAACAGGCGCTCGGGCTGATGCGCTAAAGGCAATTGTGGATCATATAAACGTGCCCGATGGCTTTGAGGTCAGCCTTTACGCCGTTGTACCGGACGCGCGGTCCATGGCGATGGCGCCTCAAGGCACCGTTTTGTTTGCGGGCACCCGCAAAGACAAGATGTGGTCCATTATCGACCGGGACCGTGACCGTGTCGCGGATGAGGTCAAGGACTTCGCCCCCTCCGTCACCTTTGATATCCCGAATGGCCCCTGTTTCTCACCCGATGGGTTCCTCTATATTGCTGAGCGAAACCGTGTTTTGGTCTTTCCAGCGGCTGAGTTTTTCTTTGAAGGGCCGGACCCTGCCGTCGGTGTGGTGGTGCCCCAAGGTGGCTTGGTTCCAGCCGAGGAAGAAAGCTTTAATCACACTGCGCGGGTGTGTGATATCGGCCCCGATGGAAAGCTCTATATTTCACTTGGGCAGCCGCATAATGTGCAACCCATTGATAAACTTGAACTGTATGATGAGTGGGGGATCGGTGGGATCATTCGCATGAACACCGATGGTTCCGGCCGCGAGGTTTATACACGCGGGGTTCGCAACTCTGTGGGGCAGGACTTCAACCCGGCAACGGGTGAACTGTGGTGGACCGACAACCAAGTTGACGGGATGGGGGATGATATTCCCCCCGGAGAGTTGAATCGCCAAACCGCGGCCGGACAGCACTTTGGCTTTCCATGGACCAACAGCCGCGTGGAAATCCCACTCTACAAGGATGTGCCACGCCCCGAAGGCGTCAGCTTTGTGGAGCCGCAGCTTGAACTTACGGCCCATGCTGCGGACCTGGGAATGCGGTTCTATCACGATGACAGCTTCCCCCAAGCCTACCACGGCGGGATCTTTTGGGCGCAGCACGGTTCATGGAACCGGACCGAACCCGTGGGCGCGCGCGTGATGTTCACCGCCCTGGATGAGGACGGAAACGCCGCCGGTGCGCAGGTCTTTGCCGATGGTTGGTTGAATGAAGATACCGGCGAATATCGCGGTCGCCCCATGGATATTGAGTTCCTGCCCGATGGATCAATGCTGGTGTCCGACGATTTCGCAGGTGCGATTTGGCGGATTGCCTACGTTGGAATGGCTCAATGAGGCAGGCGATAACTTGGGTTCTCGGCGGGCTTTTGCTCGCCGGGGGCCTCCCTCAGGTGGTCAATGCAGGTGATCCTGACAATGGACGCAAGATCGCCAATATGTGCCGCACCTGTCATGGTTTAGATGGCTACGCGCAGATCCCGATAGCCCCCCATATCGGGGGGGAGCCGACGTCCTACCTAGAGGCGCAACTGATCGCGTTCAAAACCGGGCAGCGCGAGCATGAAATGATGAGCATCGTCACCGCAGGCCTGTCTGTGCAGCAAATCGCGGATGTCTCTGCGTGGTACGGCGCGCACCAAGCGCGTGCAACATTGCCCGAAGGCGTATCCGCCGAAAACGCCCCGCAGGACTGCGTGTCTTGTCACGGAGCGGACGGAATTTCGGTGCTGTTGGATGCGCCAAACCTAACCGGTGAGACGAATATTTATATCGATACGCAGCTCAAGGCGTTCAAACGCGGCAACCGCCAACATGAGATCATGTCAGATGTTGCCGCAGCGCTGTCAGATACAGAAATCCGCGAAGTCGCGGATTGGTATGCCGCGGTGACGCTCGAAATCCTACCGCCAGCGGAATAGGGGCTAGGTGTTTCCACGCCCCGCAAACCGTGCGGCCTCGGTCGCTGCGGCGCGGATCGCCTTCGACTTGTTGACGGTCTCTTGGAACTCGGCCTCGGGGTCGCTGTCATAGACAACGCCACCACCGGCTTGGATATACAACTTGCCGTCTTTGATCACGGCTGTGCGCAACGCGATGCACATATCCATGTCACCGTTAGAGGCAAAATACCCGCAGCCGCCGCCATAGACGCCACGCTTTTCAGGCTCCAACTCGTCGATGATTTCCATCGCACGGACCTTTGGCGCGCCAGACACGGTGCCCGCAGGCAGGCCCGCCAGCAGTGCAGAAAGCGCATCGTGATCATCGGACAGCTCGCCCACAACGTTTGACACGATGTGCATGACGTGGCTGTACCGCTCGATGATGAACTGTTCAGTGGGGCGCACAGTCCCGATCTTGGACACACGGCCCGTGTCATTGCGGCCCAAATCAAGCAGCATCAGGTGTTCCGCCAGTTCCTTGGCATCTGCCAACAAATCAGCCTCAAGCGCCTTGTCTTCTTCGGGCGTCGCGCCGCGGGGGCGGGTGCCGGCGATGGGTCGGATCGTGACCTCTTGGCCAAATACCCGCACAAGGATTTCGGGCGAGGCGCCAACAACCTGAAAACTGCCCATGTTGAAGTAGAACATGAACGGGGACGGGTTCGTGCGGCGCAACGCGCGATAAAGCGAGAAGGGCGGCAACGGAAAGTCTTGGGTCCAGCGCTGGGACGGGACGACCTGAAAGATATCACCAGCACGGATGTAATCCTTGGCCTTGTCGACGGCAGCTAGATAGTCAGGCTTGGTGAAGTTTGACACAGGCTCGGGCAGGTCGGCGGCCTCGGCCTCACCGCGTGGGGCGGACGGGTTGCGTTCCAGCGCGCGCAAGGCATCGGCCACACGTTCAGCAGCTTGCGCATAAGCCGCGCGGGCATTCAGCCCCGAGCCGACCCAAGCAGGAGCCACCAAAATGACCTCACCCTTTACGCCGTCCAGAACGGCAACAACCGATGGGCGCAGCATCAGCGCATCTGGCAGCCCAAGAGGATCGGGGTTCACGTTGGGCAGATGTTCGACCAGCCGGATCATGTCGTAGCCAAGGAACCCAAACAGTCCGGCCGCAGAGGCGGGCAGATCGTCTGGCAGGTCAATCCGGCTTTCGGCAAGGATGGCGCGCAAAGCGGTTAGGGGGGCGTCGGCACACGGCTCAAACGCGTCGGTGTCATAGCGGGCGGTCCGGTTCAGCCGGGACGTTTCCCCCCTGCATTCCCAAACCAGATCAGGCTTCATCCCGATAATCGAATAGCGGCCACGCACCTCACCGCCGGTCACGGACTCAAGCACAAATGACATTGGCTCTGCGTCCGCCAGCTTAAGCATCAGCGAGACAGGCGTGTCCAAATCAGCCGCGATCCGGGTATACACCACTTGGTTTTCGCCAGCCTCCCAGCCGGTGGCGAAGGCATCAAAGTCGGGCAAAAGAGCCATGGTTTAAAGGCCCCCTTGGCCGATCGATGCGTTGGCGGCATTGATCGCTTGCTGGTTCACGGTCAGACCCGCATCGGCCTGCACCGCTTGTCCGTAGGCTTCAAAAACGTCTTGGGCGCGGCCACGCAGGATCGCTTGCTCCAACGCCTCGACGGTTTGGATCACCTCTGGCGCGCTGCGGTCCGCCGAAACGATGCGGTCCACACGGACGACAAAGGCGGTGGCATTCGGGCCTGCGATGGCTACGACCTCTGCTTCGGCCAAGGCAAAGACTTGCGTGGCTAGGGCACGTGGTGCGCCCTCTAGCACGCCGTCGCGGGCCAGGCCTGCGATGGTCTCAGTCTCTAGGTCGTCGAAGGGCGCGTCAGATGTGGCCAAGGCATTGGCCTTTTCCAAGACACGCGCGGCGTTTGACGCGGCAACCCAGCTTGCGGTCACATCAGCCTCGATCTCAGCCAGTGGTGGCAGGGCGGGTGGGATGACTTCTAGCAGTTCAATGGCAAAGACACCGCCGTCCGACAGTTCCAACACTTCAGGGAAATCGCCTTCTTGAACGGCAGCGGCCGCAAGTTGAAAGGCATCGTAGCCCGCGATGCCATCGCTGTCGCCTTGGCGCCATTCGATGGTTTCAACGCTAAGATCAGTTTCAGCAGCCAGTTCATCAAGGGTGGCGCCAGCGGCGAGCAGGTCATCAATTTCGGGGATCGCATCGGACAGAACACGACGCGCTTGGTCGCTGGCATATTCGGCCCGCAATGCATCGGCGACGTCCTCAAACGGGACTTCGGTGGCCGACAACACGGCGTTCACGCGATAGATCGCGGGGCCCAGATCGGTATCAACAGGACCAACCAGACCGGGCTCGTCCGAGGCGAACAACGCCGCGGCAATGGCATCTGACACATCGGCTTCGGCCAGTTCTCCCTGATCCACGTCATCTAGCGTCAAACCGCGATCCGTTACTAGCGCATCAAACGTGGTCGTGCCTGCGGTCATGTCAGCCAAGGCCGCATCGGCAGCCGCCCGATCAGCAAAACCAAGGCGCTCGGCCAAGACACGGGCGGGCTGACTAAACTCATCGCTGCGCTGTTCGTACAATTCGCGCAGACGCGCTTCGGGAACGTCAATCGTGTTCAGCAATTGCTCGGGCGTGGCCCAAGCAACTTTGATGCGACGCGCTTCGGGCGCTGTGAACACGGCGGCGTTTTCGTCGTAGTGCGCTTGCAGCTCATCCGCCGAAGGGGCCAATGGACCCGCATCCAGATCGGCCATCGTGACTGTTGCCAGCGTGATGTCGCGGGTCTCAAACTCCCAGTTCGCGATCAGTTCGGCAAAGGTCGATGATGGGCTAATGCCGCCCAAGACCGCGCCTTGCAGAATGTCCCGCGCAGTCTCGGATCGCACTTGGCGTTCAAATTCCCGCTCATTCAAGCCTGCTGAGCGCAGAGCAAAGGTATAGCCGTCACGGTCGAATGTGCCGTCAACGCCCTGAAATGCCGGGATCGACGCGATCTGGCGTGCCACTTCTGCGTCGCCAACCGAAATACCCAAGCGGGCGGTTTCGCTATCAAGCGCGGCAGAGGCAATCAGTCGGGCCAAAACACCACGATCAATCCCAAAGCTTTGCATATCCGACAGCGACAAAGCTTGACCCGTCTGCTGTTGCAGGTTGCGCTGTTCTTGGCGGATCGCACGGGCATAGGCATTGGTGGTGACCTCTTGATCACCAACCTCGGCCACAACCCGGACAGAACCGCCGAACCCCGTGACGCCAAAGCCCGCAAGCGCAAACATCAGGAGCGCGAGGACACCCCACATGGCAATATTCGACACCTTTTTCGTGGTGGATTTTGTCATTGGGATCTCCGTTGGAAAGGCTTTGGTTAATGTTGTTTACGCAGCCGCGCAGGGCAGGGCAAGCGGGCGCGGGCGGCTTTAGCGCGTTAGGCCGGACAGCCGGTCAAATAGCGTGGCTATTCCGGCCGCATCGGCGTTGGCAAAGGCGATGCGTAGCGTGTTTTCCGCTCTGCCCGAGCCACCCATATCACGGGTCGGGCCAAACATGGTCCCCGGCAGCATCAAGACGGCAGCGCCTTGTACCAGCGATTTGGCTACTGCATCTGATGGTTTGGCGAACGGGTGGGCCACGTAGGCAAAATAGGCTCCACACCCCAGCAGCGTCCAATCCGAGAGCGCGCCAAAGCCCGCCGTCATCGCGGCGCGGCGCGCTAGGATTTCGCTACGCTCACCCGCGAGCCAATCGCCAAGGTTCTCCATACCCCAAAGGGCCGCACGCTGGCCCAATTGGTTGGGGCAAATCGTGACTGTATCCAGCCATTTCTCAACCTGAGCCATCCGGTCGGTTGCAGCAACGATGGCACCAACGCGATGCCCCGTTAGGCGGTACGCTTTGGAAAAACTATAAAGCTGGATCAGCGTGTCGTCCCAGTCGGGGTCTTGAAACAGATCATGCGGCGCGCCTGTGCGGCTGTCGAAATCGCGATAGGTTTCATCCACGATCAAGGCCAGTCCGCGCGAACGCGCCAAATCAAAGAACGCCTGCATCAGGTCGGCGGGGTATTCAACGCCGCCCGGGTTGTTAGGGCTCACCAAAACGATGGCGCGTGTGCGCGGTGTGATCAATGCGGCAGCGGCTTCAGGGTCCGGCAACAGGTCCGCACCGCTTTCAAGGACGCGGCACTCTATGCCGGCCATATCGAGCCACATTTTGTGATTGAAGTACCATGGGCTGGGCAGGATCACGTTATCGCCCGCTTGGGCCAGTGTCGAAACAACGGCCGTAAACGCTTGATTGCAGCCGGAGGTGATTGCGACGTTCGCGGCGGAAACCGACCCGCCATAGGCACCCGACCACGTTTGCGCAACGCGTTCGCGCAATGGCTCCAATCCCAAGACGGGGCCATATAGATGTGCGCTGTTGTCGTTTCGTATGATGTCTGCCATGGCAGCCCGCAATGCTGCGGGTGGCGGGTCCACCGGAGCAGCTTGGCTGAGGTTCAGCAAGGGCCGCTCCGGTGAGAACGTGGTTTCCGCGATCCACCGCCGGGCCTCCATCACGGGGGGCGACAGAGTGGCGGCGAGATCGGGATTTACCAACATATATTTTTCTCAGTAGGTTAGTGGGTGAACTTGATGTCCGCTTAGAACGGGATTTCGTCGTCCATATCCGAGGCGCCACCGCCGCCGCCAAAGCCACCACCTTGGTTGCCGCCACCGCCGCCACCGTAGCCGCCGCCACCGCCGCCGCCGTAGTCACCACCACCGCTGCCGCCGCCATAGCCGCCGCCGCTCCCACCACCGTAGCCACCGCCACCGCCGCCGGATCCGCCGCCGCCTTCGCCACGACCGTCGAGCATGGTGAGTTCAGAGCGATAGGGGCGCAAAGCGACCTCGGTGCTATATTTGTCTTGGCCGTTTTGGTCCTGCCACTTGCGGGTCTCCAGCTGGCCTTCGATGTAGACCTTTGAACCTTTGCGCAGATACTGTTCCGCCACGCGGATCAGCGGCTCAGAGAAGATCGCGACCGAATGCCATTCGGTTTTTTCACGACGCTCACCGCTGTTCTTGTCTTTCCACGTCTCGGAGGTTGCGATGCGCAGGTTGCACACCTTGCCGCCGTTGGGAAAGCTGCGGACCTCGGGGTCGCGGCCAAGATTTCCGATGATGATGACTTTGTTCACGGAGCCTGCCATGGCCGTTCTCCCTTTCGAATCCGTTTGGCGCAGAAAACCATTCGAGGGCAGGGAAGGAAAGCCGCAAAAGCCCCGTGTCTTTTCATGTTGCGAATTATTGTTATATTCGCCGGGAACGAGGGACGCGGGGGCGGACATTATGCGGCTGTTATGGGTGATCATTGCGACGGTTGCGGTGCCAATGTCGGTTTCCGCTCAGTCAACCACGGCGTCCAGTTCGAACCGCATGGCAATCTTTGAAAGCCAGACGCAGTTGATGGATGGACGTCTGTCCAAGCAATACTCTAACTCGGTGCGGTTGCAGCCCCAGACGTTTGGCTCGTCGGCTCTGGCGATACCGCGCTACACCGGGTCGACGCGGTCACAATACCTGCCTACTGCGCGGGAAATGGCGCGCCGACATGGCATCCCAGAGGATCTGTTTCTGCGGTTGGTCAAGCAAGAGAGCAATTGGAACCCATCGGCCAAATCGAACAAAGGTGCGTTGGGGTTGGCCCAGTTGATGCCGGCAACAGCGCGCGATTTGGGCGTAAATCCGCGCGATCCGCATCAAAACCTAGAGGGCGGTGCGCGCTATTTGGCCCAGCAGTATCGGAAATTCGGCAGCTGGCGATTGGCATTGGCGGCCTACAACGCAGGGCCTGGTGCGGTGGAAAAGCACGGCGGCGTGCCGCCCTTTCGCGAAACACGGCAATACGTAAAAGCGATCCTTGGCACATCATTAGGCTCATGAGCAGCCATGAAAAAAGGGCGGAGAAACCGCCCTTTTGGAATATCTGACCGCATGAAATGCAAGGTCATATGCGCGAAGCAGGCCTTAGCGAGCGACCGGACCGATCATCATAACCATCTGACGACCCTCCATCTTGGGCATGTTCTCAACCTTGCCCAATCCGTCAACGTCACCCGCAACACGCTCAAGCAGTTCACGGCCCAGGTTTTGGTGCGCCATCTCACGGCCGCGAAAGCGCAGCGTGATCTTGACCTTGTCACCGTTCTCTAGGAACTTGTAAACATTGCGCATTTTCACATCGTAGTCATTGGTATCAGTGCCGGGACGGAACTTAACCTCTTTGATCTCGATGATCTTTTGCTTTTTGCGGGCCTCTGCCTCTTTCTTCTGCTGTTCATATTTGAACTTGCCGAAGTCCATGATTTTACACACGGGGGGCACAGCGTTGGGAGAGATTTCTACCAGATCAAGCCCGGCTTCGTCAGCCAGCGACATCGCTTTGGCGGGAGAAACAACGCCAAGGTTTTCTCCTTCCGCGCCGATCAGTCGGATTTCAGTGGCACGAATTCGGTCATTCACGCGCGGTCCCGTATCACGAACGGGGGGCGCATTGTGTGGTCTGCGGGCTATCGGTTTTATCCTTCTATGATCTCCGACTAGAGTGCGCAAAATAGCTGCGAAAACCGGCATCTTCAAGCCGATAAAACGCGAAGTTTGCCCTTGGCTTGCATAAGACCCTCAAAGTCCGCATCTCAAAATGGTGTGACCCGCTGTTCGGGTCGTCAAAAGGAGCGTGAAGATGTCTCGAAGTTTGATCGTAGGGGCCGTTGCGGTGGTGTTTGTTGCAGTTGGGGCTGTGGTTTGGACGCAACTTGATAAGATAACCAACCAAGGCGCGGAACCCGCCCCGGTGGTGCAGGAAACGCCGCCAGCGGCAGCGCCGGAAGCCACTCAGGAGGCCGCTGAAACCGTGCAAGACGCGGTTGATGCTACAACGGATGCCGCGGCTGACGCGGCAAATGACGCGGCGGGGACAGCGCAAGAGGCCGTGGATGACGCAGTGGAAAGTGTGACGGGCGCCGCAGAGGCCGCAGAAGAGGCTGCATCCGATGCGGCGAGCAATCTGACGGACGCCGTGTCTGATACCGTGTCAGACACCAGCGGTTTGGAGGATCTTTTGTCCGCTGATGGGTTTGACGCTGACGCTATTCTGGATGCGGTAGAGAACTCAGATTTGGGGGTCCTGCAAAAGACCGGGCTTTCAGCCTTAGTCGAAGAGGCCCGCAATAATCCCGAGTTGGTTGAGAGTGTGGTTTCCCAAGTAAAAGAAGCACTTGGCCTGTGATTTGAATATCATAACGCAAGAGGGCGGCTGATCTGAGCCGCCCTCTTAGTAGGTGTGTCTAGGTCCTAGACCGCGCGTGCGTGCCGCCGAGATGCCGCGCCAGCCCCCATCATTGCAAACGTTGCCAGCATCAGCCAGCCCGATGCGGGCAGCGGTACGGCCGACACAGGCACCACGGTGCCGCCCTGTGCGCCGTAGCGCGCTGAGGTCACAAAGGTCGTTACATCGCCCACCAGTTGGGTTTCGCCCAAGCGTCCATTGATGCCGCTGCGAGCCTCAGACTGGGAAAACGAGTAATCCGACACGACGGCAAAATAGCTGCCAAGGCTTAGGTTTTGCGCCTCGATCAGTGAGTTATGCCAAGCACCCGCTCGGTTGCAAAAAGACCGAAACCCGACGCGACAGCTGTCATCATTGCTCGCGATCAAGGGATCGGTCGCGTCAATCGCGCCGTTCCCGTCGCGATCTGCAATCAAATACAACACAGGATCAATGGTCGGCCCGTCGGTATAAATGTCAAAGAGGCCCGCTTGGGTCACTTGGAACTGAAGCGTGCTGACCGAGCCGACAGTGCCGGCTTGTGTCAACGTGTGCGTGGCAGAAAGGGTCGATGCTGCGGCCGGCCCGCCAAAAAGGGCGAGGCTTGCGGCAGTGATGAGCGATGCAAATTTGGTCATGAAATCCTCAGGGCGAACAATTGATTGCTCTCTGAGTCGTTCAAAAACCGTGTAAATTTGAGACTTAATTCGTGAAACATTGCGGCGCCCCTGTCGCAGGAACGCCGCAATTGATTTGGGTTCCTTAGTCTAGGAAGGCTTTCTCAACCACGTAATGCGCAGGTTTTGAGTTTGCCCCTTCCTCTAGTCCGTAGCCTTCAAGCATCGCCTTCAGCTCCAGATTGAAGGCCAGATTGCCACAGATCATGGCCCGGTCCGTTTCAGGCGTGGGTTGGGGAACGCCAAGGTCCTTAAACGCTTCGCCCGAGTTCATCAGGTCCGTGATACGGCCCATTTTGGGGCTCTCTTCGCGGGTCGTCGTGGGGTAGTATTTGATCTTCTGCCAAAAACCCTCACCGATGACTTCTGCAAGTAGCTCATCTTCCTTGAGGGCCTCGATCAGGTCACGCCCATAGGTCAGCTCGCCCACTTCGCGGCAGGTGTGGGTGATGATGATTTCGTCGAAATCCTCATAAGTCTGCGGCTCACGCAGCAATGAGGCAAAGGGCGCAAACCCGGTGCCCGTCGCAAACAGCCACAGCCGTTTGCCGGGGATCAGCGCATCATGCACAAGCGTGCCCACAGGCTTGGGTCGCAGGATAATCTGATCGCCGGGCGTGATGTGTTGCAGCCGCGAAGTCAGCGGCCCATCGGGCACTTTGATTGAGTAAAATTCAAGCTCTTCGTCCCAGCTGGGCGAGGCAATCGAATAGGCCCGCAAAAGCGGCTTGGCCTTGCCGGTCTTTGGGTTCGGTTCGCCCATCAAGCCGATCATCACAAACTCACCAGAGCGGAAACGCATGCTCTGCGGGCGGGCGACTTTGAAGGAAAACAAACGGTCAGTGTAGTGCTTTACCTCCGTTACGGTTTGGGCGTCGGGCAAAACGGGGGTGGCTGTGGCGGTATCGGTCAAGGGCTTGTGCTCGGTCATAGGTATAATCGCACGCAACATACTGCGTGCCTCTCTCATAGTCTTTGAACTGTCTTAGGGAAAGGCGGCGGGTGGCCGCGCCTTTGCGCAGGTTATCCCCGCATACGATTTTGGTAACTGAGGGTCTGCCAGTTGGCGCGGGCCAGCCATTCCGGTTCGGGTTGACGCTCTGCGAGGGCTTGGGGGATTTCGACCTCATCAAAGCCAGACCGCCGCGCCATCGCGTATTGGTCTGCGATCACGTGGCCATAAGCGCGCAGCCGGCCCGTGAACCCGATCCGGCGCAGTTGCGCCGCGATCGTAAATCCACGCCCATCGGCAAAGCTGGGGAAATCCACGCGAATGGCCGTCACTCGGTCCAGCAGGCCATCCAACACCGTAAGATCCGCATCAGACCCAAGGTCCACGGCCAGTTCGGCATCGTTTGCGGGCAGGGCGTCTGCGGGCAAAAACGTGCCGGTGAAATCATCGGCCACAAAGCCTGTGTCTTTGATCAAAACGTTTGTCATAGTCGTGTCCTAACCTGCGACCACAGCGCCAGAGGCCGTGCCGCGTTCAGCGCCGCGCGCTGTGAAATGGATACCGCATTCGGTTTTTTCTTTGCCCCGCCACCGGCCAGAGCGTGGGTCATCGCCCGGTGCAACCCGCGACGTACAAGGTGCGCAGCCAATGGACGGATAGCCCTGAGCCACAAGCGGGTGACGCGGCAATTTGTTGTTGTCCATATAGTCCATCACATCGTCAGGCGCCCAATGGGCCAAGGGGTTCACCTTGATGCGCAGATCGCCCGCCTCAAAGAACTCAAGCGCGGCACGTTCGCCAGATTGAAAGCGTTTGCGCCCAGTAATCCACGCGTCAAAATTCCCCAAGGCGTGATCCAGCGGCGCGGTCTTGCGCAAGGCGCAGCACGCATCGGCGTCACGCTGGTGCAGATCGCCCTCTGGGTCGTGGGCAAAGGTGGCATTCGTATCTGGCCGGATCACGTGCACGTCGCTCAGGCCCAAGTGCGCCGCAAGGTCCTGTTGGTAGCGCAGAGTTTCGGGAAACAGCATCCCGGTTTCCAAAAACAACACAGGGGTGTTGCGGTCCATCACCGACAGCATGTGCAACAGGACAACAGATTCCGCGCCAAAAGACGACACCAACGCAATGCGGCCCACCTCCGGATCGGTCAAAGCACGCGACAGTACGGCAAAGGCCGAATGGTGTTTATACGCGGCGTTTAGGCCCGCAACCCGGTCGGTCATGGGGCCTTCGAAATCAAGCGGCATCGGCTTTGCCCCCCGCAGTCACAGCAGGGTAAAGCGCCGCCTTAAATGGCGCGAGGCCAAGGCGCCGGTAGGCATCGATGAAACGCTCGTCCGGGTCGTTGCGCAGATCTAGGTACGCGGTAATCAAGCGCTCAATCGCGGGCACGATTTCATCGTAGGCAAAGCCGGGGCCCGCCCGTTCGCCAACCGCAGCGGTTTCGGTGTGATCGCCGCCAAGCGTGATCTGATAGTTTTCAACCCCGGCGCGGTCCAACCCCAGAATACCAATGTGGCCCACGTGGTGGTGTCCACAGGCGTTGATGCAGCCCGAGATTTTGATCTTTAGCTCGCCAATGTCATGCTCCAGCTTCAATTCATCAAAGCGGTTGGCGATTTGCTGGGCGACAGGGATCGAACGCGCCGTCGCAAGCGCGCAATAATCCATGCCCGGGCACGCGATGATGTCCGAGATCAGACCGATGTTGGATGTGGCCAAATCATGTTCTTTGAGCGTCGCGTGCAGCGCGGGCAGGTCGTCGCGGTGGACATGGGGCAGAATAACGTTTTGCTCATGGGAAATACGCAACTCATCATGCCCATAAGTGCGGGCCAGCTCTGCCATCGCGCGCATCTGTTCTGCGGTGGCGTCGCCAGGTGTGTTCCCCTGCTTCTTGATCGAGATCGATACGATGGCATAGCCCGGCACCTTGTGGGCCGTCAGGTTGGTGTCTGCCCACGACCGAAAGACGGGATCATTAGCGTATGCATTAATGTATACATTATTTTCCGCCGTCTTAAATGCTGGCGGGGCGAACTGGGCCTTGATCTCGGCCAGCAGCTCTTGGTCGACCCCGGTAAAGGCGGGGCGGATTTCTGCAAAGCGCGCCTCGACCTGATCGCGGATCGTATCGATCCCGTTCTCATGGACGGTGATCTTGATGCGGGCTTTGTATTTGTTGTCACGACGTCCAAGGCGGTTGTAGATCGACACGATCGCCTCGCAATAAGGGAGCAGGTCGGCCATGGGCAGGTACTCGCGCAGGACCTTGCCGATCATAGGTGTGCGTCCAAGCCCGCCACCGACGATGACTTTGAAACCGATCTCGCCGTCGTGCTTGACCAGTTGCAAGCCGATATCATGGGCGCGGATCACGGCGCGATCAGCCTCTGCCCCGGTGACCGCGATCTTGAATTTGCGTGGCAAAAACTGGAATTCGGGGTGATCGGTTGACCACTGGCGCAGCAGTTCTGCGTAGGGACGCGGATCGTCGATTTCATCTGCGGCGGCACCGGCAAAATGGTCAGCCGTCACGTTGCGGATCGTGTTGCCCGAGGTTTGAATCGCGTGCATCCCGACGGTGCCCAGATCGTCCAGCATATCGGGAATATCGCGCAGTTTTGGCCAGTTGTACTGAATGTTTTGGCGGGTGGTGAAGTGACCATAGCCTTTGTCATATTTCGCGGCCAAATGGGCCAGCATATCCATTTGCGCGCTGTTGAGCGTGCCATAAGGGATCGCGACCCGCAGCATGTAGGCGTGCAATTGCAGATAGACGCCATTCATCAGGCGCAAGGGCTTGAATTCGTCCTCCGTCAGGGAGCCATTGATGCGCCGCTCTACCTGAGCGCGGAACTGCGCGTTGCGTTCCGTCAGAAATGCGGTGTCGAAGTCATTGTATTGATACATTAGTTCAGCTCCGCTTGGGTTGAGGCTTGTTTTCCATGGGCGTAGTTCGATGGCCCTGTCGCGCGAAAATCTTCGCGAAAGTGTTTGGGTTGGCCATCGGGCGTGACGTCGGCCAAGTACACGCCAACAACGGTGTCGACCTGTTGCTCCGCCTCAATCAGGCGGATCTGCGCGTCGGCCTCGTTGGTCAAAACCTCTGCGGCTGCAAGGTCACGCACCCATTTGCCAGACGCGCTCAGATACACAACGTCACCTTCAAGCAGGTGATTGGCGGTGAGGACTTTGGGAGTAAAGGCGCGGGTCATTGGGCGACCTCCTGTAGGGGCAGGGTTTCGACCGCATCAAGTGCGGCGCGTGGCGCGAGGCCGTAAAGAGTGAGGGCCGGGCCCGTGACGCCCAGCATGGTGTCGGACAGCGTGCCCAATGTGGCGGTGTGGATGCGCTGGCTGGGCTGGCTGGCGTGTTCAACAATGGTGACAGGCGTGGCGGGGTCTGCGCCGTGCATGGTCAGGCGACCTTGGATGTAGCGCGCGGCGGTGCGGCCCATGTAGATAGCGGCAACCTCGCCGGGGGTGGCGAGCGCGCGCCAGTCTTGATCAGCGTAGCCCTTGGTGTCGTGCCCGGTGATCAGGCGCACCGCAGAATTGCGGCCGCGCTTGGTCAGGCTTTGCCCGATGGTGGCAACCGCCGCAGAGGCCGCTGTGATGCCGGGAATAATCGTGTAGTTGATACCCGCGGCGGCAATTGCATCTAGCTCTTCGTCGAGGCGTCCGAAGACAGTGGCGTCGCCCGCTTTGAGGCGCACGACATGTGCGCCGGTGCGCGCGTGTTCCACGATAAGGGCGTCGATATCGCCCTGCGGCGTTGAGGGGCCAAATCCCGTTTTGCCTGCGTCAATGATGGTGGCTTCACGGCGTGCCAGCTCCAGTATGGTGTGCGGCACGAGGCGGTCGTGGATGACGACATCCGCCTTGTCCAAGGCCTTGCGCGCCTTGAGCGTCAGGAGGTCCGGATCACCGGGGCCAGCCCCCACCAGATCAACGTGACCCACTTTTTCTGATTTGTTCAAGGCATTTGCCAGGTGATCTTCGAGAGCTGGGATCACAGCGTCTTCACCCAGTTCCAATGATTTGGGGCCGTGGTCAAAGTAGTATTCAGCCCAGAAATCGCGCCGCGCTTTGCCAAAGGGCAGCACCTCAACCGCGCGGCGGAAGGTTTTGCCAATACGCGCCAGCGTGCCAAGCTGCGCGGGCAGTTTTTCCTCTAGGTCACGTTTGATCGCACGGGCCAGAACCGGGGCGGCGCCCTCTGTGCCGATGGCAACGACAACGGGATCGCGGTCAACAATTGCGGGCGTGATGAATTGGCTGTCCGCGAGGTTGTCGACAATGTTGACGCGCGCCCCGTCGCGGTGGGCCAAATCGGCCACGCGGGCGTCTTCGGCGGCGTCTTCGTTGGCCGCGTAGAACAGCACCGCGCACATGGCGTCACCCGGTTCCATGGCGCGGGAATGAAGCGTTAGGCGGTTTTGCTGGGCCCATGTTTCGATCTCGGGTGCCGGGTCTGCGGCAAAGACGGATATGTTGGCTTCTGTCTTGAGCAGAAGGCGCAATTTCGCGAGGGCTGCGTCACCGCCGCCGGATAAAACGATGCGCCGTCCTGCGACGGCCATAAAGATGGGGAAGTGTTGCATTGCGTGCCTCTTCGGTTCCCTATCAATATAGAACATTGTTCTGGTTAATTGCACCGCGCCTGCGTAGATAAGGAACAACGTCCCGATCCTAGTGGGATTTGGAATGAGCGTTTAGAAAAAGCGGAGAATACGGAATGGCGATGCGCCTTGATGAGACAGACAGGAAAATCCTTGCGGAGCTGCAAGCGGACGCCTCACAAAGTCTTGATGAAATCGCAAAGAAAATTGGGTCGTCGAAGACACCCGTTTGGAACCGAATCCGCAAAATGCGCGAAGGCAGGGTGATCAAGGCGACCACTGCGGTTTTGGATGCCGATGCCTTGGGGTTGGAGGCGTGTTTTTTCGTGCTGATCCGCACGTCCGAGCATGAAGCGGAGTGGCAGGCCAAATTCCTGAAGGCGCTGATGGCGCGCGATGAAGTGCTTGAGGCGCACCGGCTGGCCGGGGAGATAGATTATATTCTGAAGGTGCGGGTCGCGAATGCGCGGGCCTATGACGTGTTTTATCAGGCCCTGATCTCAGAGGTGCGGGTGTATAACGTGACCGCGCTGCTTTCGATGGAAGAGATAAAATCGACCACTGCGTTACCGCTGTAGGCGAGCCAATTCCTCGGCAATGAGGGCGGTGCCGGTGGGTATGGCGGTCGAGTCGATGGACGAATATCCCAGCCTGTAGTGGTTTTGACCACGCGCATCGCCGGGCCGGAAAAAGGCCGCACCCGGTTCAATAAGCACGGAGCGCGCGCGCAGGCGCGCGGCCAGATCATCGGCAGAAACCCCGTCGGGCGTGCGCATCCAAACACTTGAGCCACCAAAGCCGTTGCGCCCTGCAGGTTCTAGCCCATTGCGCGCAAGGCTTTCATCCAGCACCTCGCGCCGGGCGCGAAAGGCGCGGGCAGTGCGTTGAACCTGCGCGTCATAGTAGCCGTGGGTCAGGTAGTAGGCCGCAAAGCGCTGGATGTGGCCGGGTGGGTGGCGCAACACCAGCCCCCGCAGTGCGCGGGCCTCGCGGATCACGGGGGCAGCGGCAACCATGTAGCCCAACCGCAGCCCCGGAAAGAGCGACTTGGAGAACGAGCCGATATAGATGACGCGCCCTTCGGTATCGAGCGATTTGAGTGCGGGGGCAGGGCGGGTCATAAAGCCGAGCTCGAATTCGTAGTCATCCTCAACGATCAAGAAATCATCGTCCTGCGCCCGTTTCAAAAGCGCGCGGCGGCGTTCCAGCGGAAGCGTCGCAGACGTGGGGCAGTGATGCGAGGGGGTGGTGAACAACACGTCTGTTTCGGGCGGAATGCTTTCGGGACGTAGGCCTGCGTTGTCCACGTTCAGTTCGGTCGTGTTGCACCGGCTTTGGGTTAGGATATCGCGCAAAACGGGATAGCAGGGATACTCCATCGCCGCCGTCCGGCGTTGCGTGAGCAGGACCTGCGTGGCCGTCCACAGCGCGTTCTGAGCGCCAAGCGTGATCAGGACCTGATCCGGGCGTGCGGCGATCCCCCGGCGGGGAAGGATCAAGCGGATGATCTGGGCGACCAGCTCTGGGTCGTCGGCCTCATAGGCGTCTGCTGTCAGGGCATCGAAATCGCGGCGGCCCAAGGCCTGCATCGCGCAGCGCCGCCAGCTTTGATGGTCAAACAGGCGTTGGTCGGGCTGGCCGTAGATGAACGGATAGCGGTAGTCGCGCCATGCTTCGGGCCGCGAAATCGTGAGGGACGTGCCGATCCGCCCGCCCAAGGTGCGCGACCAATCCACCGTTGAAGGCCCGGCAGGCGGGGGCAAGCTGTCCACGGGTGCGGGGGCCTGATCCGAAACGAAATAGCCTGAGCGGCCCCGTGAGGTGAGGTAGTCGTTTGCCACAAGTTCGGTGTAGGCGAGTGTCACGGTAATGCGGCTGATGCCGAGGTGGGTCGCCAGTTTCCGGGAGGAGGGCAACCGATCACCGGGGCGAAAACGGCCGCCCAAAATGCCATCGGTCACGAGGTCCTGCACCTGACGCTGAAGCGTGCCGGTGTTGGTGGGGCTGAGCAGAAAGGATTCGACGGCGATAGACATGTGGCTCTACCCTTAGTCAGAATTTGGACATAAGGGTAGAGCCTTTGTTGGACCCAATGCGGGTCAGGTTTGGACTTAGGAGAACACGCGGGTCAGGGCTTTGTCGACGCCTGCCGTGATCTCATCAATGTCGTCTGCAGTCGAGATCAACGCGGGCGAGAAACACAGCGTGTTGTTGAAGCCCGGCAGGGAGCGGTTGGTTGCTCCGATGATCAAGCCCTGCGCCATGCAGTCTGCCACGACAGCTTGGACCTTTTTTTCATCGGCGGGTTCCTTGGTGGCACGGTCCGCCACCAATTCTGCCCCGCAGAACAATCCCTTGCCGCGAACGTCGCCAATCACACGGTGCTTTTCCGCCAAACCCCGAAGGTTGTTTACGAACCGCTCGCCCATGGCGATCGTGTTTTCCAGCAGGTTTTCGCGAACGATGATGTTCATGTTGGCAATCGCGGCAGCGGGGCCAGCGGTACATCCCCCAAATGTCGAGATATCGCGGAAATAGTGTAGCGGATCCGACACATCGTCTTTGAACATTTCAAACACGGCTTCGGTGGTCACGGTGCACGAAATCGCGGCATAACCAGAGGCGACGCCCTTTGCCATGGTCACGAAATCGGGTTCGATTCCGTAGTGTTGGTAGCCAAACCATGTGCCTGTCCGGCCCACGCCGCACACGACTTCATCGATGTGCAGTAGCACGTCGTACTTTTTGCAGATTTCCTGAACACGGGGCCAGTAGCTTGGGGGTGGGGTGATAACGCCGCCGCCAGCGGTGATCGGCTCTAGGCACAAAAGACCAACGGTATCAGGGCCTTCGCGCAAGATGACCTCTTCGATCGCATTGGCGGCAGCGATGCCGTAATCCTCAGCGTCGGGGAATTGGTTGCGATATTCTAGGCAATGCGGAACCTCAACGAAGCCGGGGGTGTAGGGACCATATTGCGCGGCGCGCTGCGGCTGCCCGGTGGCAGACAGGGCGGTGATGGTCGTGCCGTGATAGTCGCGTTCGCGGTAGAGCACTTTGTATTTCTTGCCGCCGTGGCGCAATTGGCTGATCTGGCGGACCATCTTAAAGACCTTCTCGTTGGCCTCAGACCCTGAATTCGAGTAATATACGCGGCTCATGCCGGGCATTTTGTCGATTAGCATTTCGGCGAACTGCGCGCCGGGAATCGAACCTGCGGAGTTGGCAAAGTAGTTCAGTTTGACCAGCTGATCGCGCACCGCATCCGCAATTTCTTCGCGTCCGTAGCCAACGTTGACGGTCCAAACGCCGCCGGACACCGCATCCAGATGCTCTTTTCCGGTGGCATCCCATACGCGCATGCCCTTGCCCTCAACGATAATGCGCGGGTCATTTGTTTCGAGCGGCTTGTGGGGGAGCAGGTGGTGCCAGACGTGGGCGCGGTCGGCCTCGATCACGCTAGAGATGTCGTTAGGAATAGCAGAGGGCGGTGCGGCAGTGACGGACATTTGACAAGACTCCGGTCAAAAAGGTGCTTTGGTTTTCGGCACTCTGCCTAAGGGTGAGGCGGCGATATAGGGCCAGATGTGATTACGCAATATATCCAAATATTGTCTGGCAAATGTTGGGATTGCCATTCGCGACAAAGCAACCCTAAGCTGCGGCCAAGGATGCTGTAAATGTATCCAACAGGGCAGTCTGGGCTTGACCCATGGGTGACCTGAACAACGCAAAAACCGGGAGACGTATTATGCGTATGAAATCCAAACTCATGGGTGCCGTAGGGGCCCTCGCGATGCTGACAGGTGCTCAGGCTGCTATGGCTGGTGGCCACGGCGGCGAAATCACAGTCGCTTACTTCCTCGAGTGGCCGATGCCATTCCAGTATGCCAAAGCCAACGGCATCTACGAAGAAGAAATGGGCGTCAAAATCAACTGGGTATCGTTCGATGCAGGGACTGCGATGTCCGCAGCCATGGCGTCCGGCGACGTGCAAATCTCGGTCAGCCAAGGTGTGCCACCCTTCGTGGTTGCAGCGTCCGCAGGCCAAGACATCAAGGCGGTCGACGTGGCTGTGAGCTACTCTGAGAACGACAACTGCGTCGTCTCCTCCGCGCTCGAAATTGACAAATCCAACGTGATGGATCTTGAGGGCAAGCGCGTCGCTGTGCCACTCGGCACCGCTGCTCACTACGGTTTCCTGAGCCAGATGAACCACTTCGGTGTCGATATCTCGAAGCTGGAAGTCGTTGACATGGCGCCAAACGAATCCGCGCCTGCGTTCGCACAAGGCTCGCTGGATATGGCATGTGGTTGGGGCGGTTCGCTGCGCACCATGCTGGACCACGGCAACGTTCTGCTGACCGGCGCAGAAAAAGAAGAACTCGGCATCCTCGTGTTTGACGTGACATCGGCACCTGCTGACTTCGTCGCGGAAGAGGGCGAACTGCTGTCCAAGTTCCTCAAGATCACCGCTGATATGAATGATCGCTGGAACTCCGGTGCGGCGGCTCAGGCAGAAATGCTGCCCGTCATCGCAAAAGACGCTGGCATGGATGTAGACGCAACCGCGGCCACTATGGCCACGTTTGTCTTCCCATCCGCTGAAGACCAGCTGTCGGAAAAATGGCTCGGTGGCGGTGCTGCTGAATTCATGTCCGGCGTGGCAGGCGTGTTCGTTGATGCGGGTTCGATCCCATCGGCTCTGGGCACTTATGCGGATGCTGTAGACACGGCTCCTTTGGCGGCTGCCAAAGACATGTAAGTCACATTTTAGGGTCGCGCGGGCAATTCGCGCGGCCCTTTTCTATTGTCTGACCTTTTCAGAATTGGAGACCCCGATGACCACCGGGCTCGCAATCGAGAACCTCTCGATGCGGTTTGACCTTCCTAACGGAGGTCATGTGCAAGCATTGAAGGATGTGTCCCTTCAGCTTCAAAAAGGCGAATTAATGAGTGTGCTGGGCCCTTCGGGCTGCGGTAAGACGACGCTTTTGAACATTGTCGCAGGTTTTCTGGCGCCAACCGAAGGTAAGATCGTTCTGAACGATCACACGGTTCATGGCCCTGACGCCGAACGCGGAATGGTGTTTCAGCAGGGCGCTTTGTTCGAATGGATGTCAGTGCGCGACAACGTCGAGTTTGGCCCCCGTATGAAGGGTACGCCAGAGGCTGAGCGCCGCGAAAGTTCGGACCACCTGTTGGAAATCACAGGTCTGGGCGACTTTAAGGACAAGGCTATCTACGAATTGTCCGGCGGGATGCAGCAGCGTGTGGCTTTGGCCCGCTGTCTTGCAAATGACCCCGACGTTATCTTGATGGATGAGCCGCTTGGCGCGCTGGACGCGTTGACGCGTGAAAAGATGCAAGGCCTTGTGCTGAAGCTGTGGAAGGAGACTGGCAAGACCGTGATCCTGATCACGCACTCTGTGGAGGAAGCGCTGCTTTTGGGTGAGCGTTTGCTGGTCATGGCTCCGCGCCCTGGCCGTATCCACAAGGAATATCGTCTGCCGTTCGCAGAGATGGGTGTGAACTCGGATCTGCGCGATGTCAAAAAGGACCCTCGGTTTGCCGAAACCCGTGAGGAAATCCTTGGCATGATCTGGGAGATGGAAGAAGAAATCATGGGTCGGGCGGAGGACGTATAAATGACTGCTCTTGTTATTCTGCTCGCGTATGTGGCGTTGTTCGTCGCCTCGATGGTGATTGTGAACACGCTCACCGCGAAAAGCCGCCCCAAGGATTTCACCTCACTAAAGACGGTGACATTTGGGGATGAAAGTGCGGTCCGCCCTAATCGGTTTGCTTCGGTTATTTCGGTGGTCGTCCTGTTCTTGATTTGGGGCGCGTTTACGGGCTCCGTGATTTCTCCGATTCATGTGCCTGGCCCGTTTGAGGGTGAAACATCGTTCGAATACACTGCGCAAAACGCGGCCGGTGAGACGGACGATGCTGAAGTCCGGGTTATCGTATTCCCCGTCGGTACCGAAGTTGAACCACCAGAAGTCGCCCCCGGTGAGGGTTTTGCCCTGAACGACAGCGACGAAGTCGGTGTGTGGCGCTCCAAGCTGATCCGGGTGCAGGCCAACGATGTTGGTTCCAAAGAAGACGGCTATGCCATTATAGCTGTGAACGGTGAGGCGATTGCCCCCGGTGGCTCCGTCAGCGTGGCCGATGGACAGGTCAACATGACCGATAAAGGCTCTCTCAACTTTATCCCCGCGACGGGTTTGCAGATGCAGCCCCTGTACCTGCCATCGCCTGAGCGTGTGGTTGAGGCGATGGTCGAAGTTGCAACCGATGGTTTCCGTAACTTTACCTTGGTTGAGCACCTTGGTTGGTCGCTGATCCGGGTGTTGGGTGGCTTTGCCCTAGGCGCGCTGGTGGGTATTCCGCTTGGCTACGCGATGGGCCTAAGCAACTGGTTCCGCGGTTGGTTCGACCCAATTGTTGAGTTCATGCGCCCAGTGCCACCCTTGGCATTGATCCCGCTGATCATCATCTGGTTCGGGATTGATGAAACCGGCAAGATCGTTCTGCTGTTCCTTGCGGCCCTTTGGATCATGGCCATTGGCGCGCGTGCAGGGGTGTCTGGTGTGAACATCACCAAGGTTCATGCGGCGTATTCGCTGGGTGCATCCAAATGGCAAATCCTGCGCCATGTGATTGTGCCTAACTCCCTGCCGGAGATCTTTACGGCGGCGCGCGTTGCGATGGGCGTATGCTGGGGGACCGTTGTGGCGGCTGAACTGGTTGCGGCGAATGTGGGTGCCGGCATGATGATCACCGCCGCGAGTAAGTTCCAACAGACTTACATCGTGGTGATGGGGATTATCCTCATCGGGATCATCGGCTTTGGGATCGATATCTTGATGCGCAAAGCGGAGAACTGGCTCGTACCTTGGAAGGGCCGGAGCTAAGATCGCTAGACACTATAAAGGGGCGCCGTTTGGCGCCCTTTTTCATGGTGCATCTGCTTGCCGGATCATGTGCGCCAAGGCTATCAAGGCCTAAAGGAGGACACGAATGACTGACCCTAAAGACGCCCGTGATTTTATTCGCCATGTTGTGTTTTTCACAGCGAAAGATCCAGCGGACCTTCCGGCGATCATGGACGGGCTAGAGATATTGGGGCGCATCCCCGGTGTTCAAAATTTCGACGTTTCGCAAAGCAGCAACACCGACCCGCTGACGGAGCGGGTGGATGTTGTGGTCTATGGTGAGTTTGCGGATGAGGCCGCGTTGACGGCCTATCGCACGCATCCATTGTACCAAGAAAGTATTCGCCGGGTGCGACCCTTGCGCGACACACGTGTGGCGGCTGATTTTTAGTTGCCGCGCCAGATCCAGCCACCGCCAAAGATGCGGCTGCTGTCGAGATCATAGAACACACACGCCTGCCCGGGGCTGACGCCCTCTTCGGCTGTCATCAGTTCAACCGTCGCTTCGGTGGCTGAAATGGGCCGAATGATCGCCTCACGCGGGGGGCGCGTAGAGCGCACTTTGACGCCGACATGCCATTCATCCCGCGCGGTCAGGGGCGTGTCACCCAACCAGTTGATCTCACGCACAGGGACTGACCGGGTGGCGAGCATGCTCTTGGGGCCGACGACGACTTGCTTTGTGTCTGCATCCAGTTTGACCACATAGAGCGGATCGGCCAAGCCGCCGATACCCAGCCCACGACGTTGACCAATGGTGTAGTTGATCACCCCGGTGTGGCTGGCCAAGACGCGGCCCTCTGTGTCGACGATATCGCCGGGTTGACCCGCGCCGGGGCGCAGTTTTTCGATCACGGCGGCGTAGTCGCCATTGGGCACAAAACAGATGTCCTGACTGTCTGGCTTGTCCGCCACGCTCAGCCCGTATTTTGCGGCCAGTGCACGGGTCGCTTCCTTGGAGGGCAGGTGCCCCAAAGGGAAACGCAGGTAGTCAAGTTGCTCTGCTGTCGTGGAGAATAGGAAATAGCTTTGGTCCCGCGCTGCATCTGCGGCTGAGTGCAGCTCGGCCCCTGCGGTGCCCATCTTGCGTTGGATATAGTGACCTGTGGCCATGCAATCTGCGTCTAGGTCTTTGGCTGTTTCGAGGAGGTCCTTGAATTTGACCCGCTCATTGCACCGAATACAGGGCACAGGTGTGGCCCCGCCCAGATAGCTGTCGGCGAATTCATCGATCACCGCCTCGCGGAAGGTGTTTTCATAATCCAGCACATAATGCGGAAAGCCCATATCCTCGGCCACGCGGCGCGCGTCGTGAATGTCACGGCCTGCGCAGCACGCGCCTTTTTTGGCTAAGGCCGCACCGTGGTCATACAATTGGAGTGTAACACCGACGACATCGTAGCCCTCTTCGGCCAGTTGCGCGGCCACAACGGAGCTGTCCACGCCGCCCGACATCGCCACGACAACGCGTGTGTCAGCGGGGGATTTTGCAAATCCGAGGGAATTCAAACTCTTGTCGAGGGGCATGCGGCAATCTCCGGGAAACTCTGCGCAGATATATGAAAATCTGAACTATTCTCAAGGGATGACTTCATTTGTCCTTAAAACATTAGGCTGCATGTGGGTGCGGAAACAGCACACGAGATAGTTAACATGTTTATTCGACGCCCTAAACAACCCCATTCTGTCACACTGCCGGATGGCCGCCAGATGACCCGCGAAGACCTGCCTTCGCCCAATACCCGTCGCTGGGTTGCCAGCCGAAAAGCCTCGGTCGTGATCGGGGTTCAGTCTGGACTATTGACACTGGAAGAGGCGTTAGAGGCCTATTCTTTGACAGAAGAAGAGTATGCGTCTTGGGTTTATGGTGTGTCGGCCCATGGGGTTTCTGGGCTGAAAACCACTCAAATACAGCGATTTCGGTAATGTTACTTAGGATTTTGTCTATTTAGCCATACAGTAACCAGTAGTTAACCATTTCGAGTCAATCTCTCGTTAACGCCGGGGGCAAACATGGAGATTTGAGATGCGCGTTTTGTTGGTTGAAGACGACCCTACGACATCGAAAAGCATCGAAATGATGCTGACGAATGCAAACCTGAACGTCTATTGCACAGACATGGGTGAGGAGGGGATCGATCTCGCCAAACTGTATGACTACGATCTCATTCTGCTTGATCTGAACTTGCCGGACATGAACGGTCATGAGGTGTTGCGGCAATTGCGAATGAGTCGGATTGAAACACCGATCCTGATTTTGTCTGGTGCCGACGATACCGAAAACAAACTCAAAGGGTTTGGATTCGGGGCCGATGACTACATGACCAAACCGTTCCACCGCGAAGAGTTGGTGGCGCGTATTCATGCGATTATCCGGCGGTCGAAAGGTCATTCCCAGTCGGTGATCAAGACAGGCCGGGTGACGGTTAATCTGGATGCAAAGACAGTCGATGTGGACAATCAGACGGTTCATTTGACAGGCAAAGAGTACCAGATGCTGGAGCTGCTTTCCCTGCGCAAAGGGACCACCCTGACCAAGGAGATGTTCCTGAACCACCTCTATGGCGGCATGGATGAGCCAGAGTTGAAGATCATCGATGTGTTCATCTGCAAGCTTAGGAAAAAGCTGTCCGAGGCCACCGGCGGTGAGACGCATATCGAAACGGTTTGGGGCCGTGGGTATGTGTTGCGCGACCCGGTTGAGGATGAATCGGCGAAACCAATCGCCATCGGCGCTTAATCGTACGACGCGGACTGGAAAAGCGGGCAACACCCTCCTATCACTACCGTGATGAGCGGAGGGGATACTATGCAGCTTGATGACACTCTTGAGGCGTTGACACAGACAGAAGCTGCCGCCGAGCTGGAACGCTTGGCGGCACTTTTGCGCGAGGCCAACCGCGCTTATCACCAATCAGACGCGCCGATTATGTCGGACGCGGAGTTTGATGCCTTGCGCCTACGTAATGCGGCGCTTGAAGCACGCTTTCCAGACCTTGTTCGACAAGACAGTCCCTCTGCTAGTGTTGGCGCACCTGCGGCGGATGGCTTTGGCAAAATCACACATGCACAGCGGATGTTGTCACTTGGCAATGCATTCACAGACGAAGACGTTCACGATTTCGTAAAACGTATCCGTAAGTACCTGGGGCTAAACGCGAACGAGCCGCTTTGGTTTACATCTGAGCCAAAGATCGACGGGCTGTCGCTGTCGTTGCGGTACGAACATGGCCAGTTGGTGCAGGCGGCCACGCGCGGTGACGGGGCCATCGGTGAAAATGTGACGCAAAACGCGAAAACAATCGCGGATATTCCCCACGTTTTGCCAGCTTCAGCGCCTCAAGTTCTAGAAGTGCGCGGCGAAGTTTATATGAGCCACCAAGATTTTGCGGCTCTTAACCAAAGACAAGAAGCCGCTGGGGCAAAAACCTTTGCCAATCCCCGCAACGCAGCTGCGGGGTCTTTGCGGCAGTTGGATGTGGGCGTCACTCGGAGCCGTCCGTTGCGGTTCTTCGCATATGCTTGGGGGGAAACGTCGGCCCCAATCGCGACGTCACAGGCTGCCGCGATTGAGCAATTGGCCGAGTGGGGGTTTAGTACCAACACCCTCACGCAACGCGATAGCAGTGCCAACGCCCTGATCGCGCATTACCATAAAATCGAAGAACAGCGTGCCGACCTCGGCTACGATATTGATGGGGTGGTCTACAAAGTTGACGATCTGGCCTATCAGGACCGACTTGGCCTACGCTCGACCACGCCGCGGTGGGCTATTGCTCATAAGTTTGCCGCTGAATTGGCGTGGACAAAAATCGAAGCCATCGACATTCAAGTTGGGCGGACAGGGGCGCTTAGTCCGGTTGCACGGCTGCTTCCGGTGACTGTGGGCGGGGTGGTGGTGTCGAACGCGACGCTGCACAACGAAGACTACATTGCGGGTCGAAACGCCCAAGGTGCTGAAATTCGTGATGGCCGCGATATTCGCGTCGGCGACACGGTGCAGGTCTATCGCGCAGGGGACGTGATCCCGAAAATCAAAGACGTCGATCTGTCCCGCCGACCTGAAGGTGCTCTACCTTTTGAATTTCCGACTTTGTGTCCCGAGTGCGGATCACAGGCGGAGCGAGAGGCAGGTGACGCCGTGCGCCGATGCACCGGTGGTATGATCTGCCCCGCGCAAGCTGTTGAAAAGCTAAAGCACTTTGTGTCTCGTGCTGCCTTTGACATTGAAGGGTTGGGTGCAAAGCAAGTTGAGCAATTTTACCGGGATGAGTGGATTTCTGAGCCTGCGGATATTTTCACGCTTAAGGCTCGTTACGGCTCAGGCCTTCAGGCGTTGAAAAACAAGACAGGGTGGGGGGATCGCTCTGCTGAAAACTTGTTTGCCGCCATCGATGAAAAGCGCAAAATCCCACTTAATCGGCTCATCTTTGCGCTCGGATTGCGTCACACCGGTGAGGCGGCGAGCAATCTGTTGGCGCGCCATTACAACACGTGGCCCCGCTTGGTCGCTGCGATGGATGCCGCAACCAACACCGAAAGCGCGGCGTGGACAGACTTGATCGACATCGATGGTATAGGGCCCGTGATGGCGCATGCCTTGGTCACAGCCTTTTCCAACCCACGTGAACGGGCCGCCATCGACAGGCTTGTGGCGCACTTGGATGTACAGCGGGTTGAAGCCCCGGCCAGTGACGGAAGCCCAGTCGCAGGCAAAACGATCGTGTTTACGGGGACGCTCGAAAAACAAACAAGGGCAGAGGCCAAGGCCCGCGCGGAGCGTATGGGAGCGAAAGTGTCGGGTTCGGTGTCTGCCAAAACGGATATTTTGGTTGCTGGCCCTGGTGCAGGGTCCAAGGCGAAAAAGGCTGCAGATCTGGGCATCGAGATCCTTGATGAGGACGCGTGGCTGGCTCTGAGCCAAGCATGAGCAGCCGTCCCGAGCTTCTTTTCCCGCTGTTTGCCAGCCCCGAAACTCTTGCGGGTATTGGCCCAAAAACAGCGAAGGCGTTGACGAATTTGGGCGTTGAGGCGCCCATTGACCTGCTGTTAACGCTGCCAAGTTCCATCATTGATCGGCGCCCGGTGTCGACGGTGCAAGGGGCGCCAACTGGAGCCGTTGTGACCACTGAGATTGAGGTGAGCGCGCATATTCCGCCGCGCAGTCGTGGCCGTCCCTACCGGATAGAAGTGCACGACAGCCAGACCGATTTCACGCTCATCTTTTTTCATGCACGTACCGATTATCTTGAACGAATTCTGCCGGTTGGCGCACGTCGTATTGTCTCTGGCAGGGTTGAGTACTTTGATGGTGGCATCCAGATGTCGCACCCGGATCATGTGGTGGCGCCGGACGAGGCCGGATCGTTGCCGACATTTGAGCCGGTTTACCCGCTGACGGCAGGGATCACGCAAAAGGCTATGTTCAAGGCCACGAGTGACGCATTGGCGCGTGCGCCAGTCCTGACGGAGTGGATCGATCGTTCCCTTTTGGAACAACGCGTTTGGCCTGATTGGCGCACGGCCTTAATGATGGTACATCGCCCGACGCCTGAGGATGACGCGCATCCCGGGGCGCGCGTTCGTTTGGCCTATGATGAGTTTTTTGCACACCAACTGACGCTGGGGCTCGCGCGGGCGCGGGATCGGGCGCAACCGGGGATCGCATCGCATGGATCGGGTGCCCTGATTGCGAAAATTATGAAGGCTTTGCCCTACACGCCCACGGGCGCGCAATCCCGCGCCGTGGAGGAAATCGCTGCTGATTTGGCCCGGCCGCTTCGGATGTCACGGCTTTTGCAGGGCGATGTGGGGGCGGGCAAAACGTTGGTCGCGCTTTTGTCGATGGTCACTGTTGTAGAGGCTGCCGGGCAGACGGTCATGATGGCACCCACAGAAATACTGGCGCGCCAACATCTGGCAGGGCTGCGTCCTTTGGCGGAAGAAGCCGGCATTGTGGTTGAAATATTAACGGGCCGTGACAAGGGGGCTGAAAGACGTGCAAAGCTTGCGGCACTGGCGGCGGGCGACATTCACATTCTGGTGGGCACGCACGCCGTGTTCCAGCCGGATGTTGTTTTCTTTGATCTTCGCCTCGCGATTGTGGACGAACAGCACAGATTTGGTGTTGCTCAGCGTCAGATGTTGGGGGAGAAGAACCGCGCCGTTGATATGTTGGTCATGACTGCGACGCCAATCCCGCGTTCCCTTTCGTTGGCGCAGTATGGTCATATGGATGTGTCCGTTTTGGATGAAAAGCCGCCCGGTCGGACACCAGTTCGAACGGCTCTTGCGGCACATACTCGTCTGGATGAAATCGTCGGAAATTTACGCGGAGCAATTGAAGAGGGCCGGCAGGCATATTGGGTTTGCCCGCTGGTTGAGGAGAGTGAGGTCGTGGACCTGACCTCTGCAGAAACGCGTTTCAAACTTCTTCGCGCTGAGTTGGGCGAGGGAAAGGTTGGGCTGGTTCACGGTCAGATGCCTCCCAGCGAAAAAGACGCAACCATGGCTGCGTTTGCCGCCGGTGAATTGTTGGTTTTGGTGGCAACAACAGTAATTGAGGTTGGTGTTGATGTGCCCAATGCCTCGATTATGGTGATCGAACGGGCTGAGACGTTCGGGATGGCCCAGTTACACCAGCTTCGGGGGAGGGTGGGCCGTGGGGCCGCGGCCTCTACGTGCGTTTTGATGTACAAAGCGCCCTTGTCTAAAATAGCGGAGCATCGTTTGCGGACTTTGCGCGACAGCGAAGATGGGTTCTTTATCGCAGAGCAAGATTTACAAATGCGCGGGGCGGGAGATGCGATTGGTACGGCGCAAAGCGGCGTTCCTCGGTTTCGAATTGCGGACTTGGAACAACAGGCTGATCTGATGGCGATTGCACAATCTGATGCGCGTAAACTTCTTCATGATGACCCTGAGTTGAAAAGCCCTCGGGGCCTCGCTGCGCGGCAGCTGCTATGGCTTTTGCGTCAAGATCGGGCGATCCAATTGATTTCGGTTGGTTAGGACTTCGACGCTTCCCTTATGAATGTTCTCATAAAGTTCTTTACATGCGTGTGTGTATATGAGAACAAAGTGACAACACTTATGAATAAAGCCTAAAGGAGCCTCCTATGACGAACCTTGTGTCTATGATCCGCCGCGCCCCTGAACAGCTTATGATGGATATGCTGGGTGGAGTTTGGCTTGTCGCCCTCGTGCTGGGCGCGCTGCATCTTCCCTCGTTTTTCTGAGCGATCGTTTTCTGCCGCTGATTTTGCCCAAGCGCACAACTGTCCCCCTTCGGTGCGCTGACTTCTGCTCGTCCACTGCCTCTGGACGTAAAAACCATGTGAAAATCAGCGGGCTTGCCGCCGCCTCTTCGGAGAGCGGCGGTTTTTTATAATTTGTAGCCCATTCGCAATCCGCCCCAATGCTTACCCTGCACCGTGATCGGAACGGCAAGGTCTTTCATAAGGATGAACTCTCCGCTGCCCATGTCACGGCGATACACTTGCAATAGGAAGGGGTCTTGGTTCTGACCCGCCTTCAGGCCAACACGGTCGTCAAACACTCGGCGATTTCGGCAGTTGCCAGCGTTCCATTCTGGATCATGCCCTTGGGGGTTTGAGAACTTCTTGTTGTGTGTGGGCAGATACCCGGTTCGCGTCACGGCAGCACAAAATGCAACGCGCGCATCGATTTGGAGGGCCGCTTCTAGAATTGGCGGCAGGACCTGGTCGGTGAAGTTGGTGAATGGTGCCATGTGTTGCTGCGGTGCGGTGTCGCTTATCGGGGTCAGTTGGTGACTGAACAGATCGCTTTGCGAAATGGTGCCAGCCTCAATCGCCTGCTCAAAAATATCGGCGATCTGTTCTGCCATATCCATTCCAGCCGCGATAAAGGCGCTGTCCGGGGTCTCTGCGCCCAATCCAGTGGTCGCTTGGACGATTTTTTCGCAACTATCTACCATTCCTTCAAGCCGGCCGCGCGCCTTGGTAATTCCGTCCCCCACGGTTGTTGCACTCGCCTCAATCAGTTTGAACGGGGCGGCGAATGCTGCGGTTGCGGCCTCAACATCACGGGCGCGGGCCGAGATGTTGGTCGCGTCCTGATGGGTGCGTTCGGTGCTATGGGTGATATCGCGCAGGGCCGCGTGCGTGCTATCGGCAGCGTCGACCAAATGGGCTGTCTGTTCCGCGGTTGTCTGGGCGTCCACGCGCATTGCGGTCGTCCAATCACCGAGGTTGGTGATGTTGTCACCAATGCCTGCAGCCGCCTGTGCGGTCTGACGAGACAAGTCTTTGATCGCATCGGCGACAACAGCAAAACCTTTGCCGGCGTCACCTGCGCGCGCGGCCTCAATCGTGGCGTTGATCGCGAGGATGTTGACCTGTTTGGCAATCGTTGTGATCTGTCCATTCGATTGCACAATCGACTTTAGCGTGGCGTCTAACTCAGCCACGCGGTCTTCTATGCCTGCGACCCAGGCGGCCATGTTTTTGGTCGTATCCAGGGATGCTTCGATCGACGCTGAAGAGGCTTTTACCTTCTCTAGAGTTTCCGTCGCAGCTTGGGTGACCGAAACGACCGTTTCGATGACGCCTTGGTTCGCGGTCTCAATATCTTGTGCACCACTGCGCGCGGCCTTTAGGCTGATCATCTGGTTCTGGGCGAGGCCGTCTACCTCATCAAAGAAGCCAGCCAAATCCACGACATCGTAGCCCGTGCGGGAGGCAAGGGCGGCAAGCCGGGTCACGGCGGCGGTATCAATTTCTGTGGTCTGTACGCCTAATTCAGGGCCCTCGGGCAAAGCGACCATTACGAATCTCCCGTGGTTTCTTTTCAAACCATAGGCGCAGATCAGTTACGGAGCCGTTAAATGCGATCCACCTGTTTCGCTTAGCGCGATCTGTTCGGCGGCCTCAAGGGCTGCGTCAAATGCCAGCAGGATCGACGCATGGCGGTTCTTGTATTCGCGCGCGGGCAGCAATACTTCCAACTCGTTGAATGGCGCATCCGGGGTAGGGCCTTCATTGCGCAGCATTTCAACCAATTGTGCCCGTGCTGCACTGACCTCATCTATCGTGCGACCGATAATCCCGGCCCCCACAACAGACGCCGCAGCTTGACCAAGGGCACAGGCTTTAACGTCTTGGCCATATTCGCTAATGCGCCCGTCCTGCATCGCCAGATCCACGGTCACCATCGACCCGCACATCGGCGAACGCTTGCGTGCAGTCGCCTGTGGCGCGGTCAGTCGTGCCGTATGGGGCATATTGGCTGCGAGTGCCAAAATTCGTCCGCTGTAAAGCTTGATCAGGTCTGTATCGCTCATCGGCCAATGCCTTGATGTTTTGGACAAAAGGGGGTGCGCCCGCGCCTCGCCATAGATAGACTGTTTATGGACTTTTGCAATGGAGCACCCTGATGGCCTTTGACCCTGCTACCCTGACCTACAATGCACAAGGGCTTATCCCTGTGATCGCCCAAGACTGCGACACCCATGAGGTCTTGATGATGGCATGGATGAATGCCGAGGCCGTCACCAAAACACTTGAAACACGGCGCGTAACCTATTGGTCTCGCTCACGTCAGGCATTTTGGGTCAAGGGCGAAAGCTCGGGCAACACCCAAGCTCTTGAGGCGCTTCGTGTCGATTGCGACCGCGATTGTTTGCTGGCCTTGGTGCGCCAAACCGGACCTGCGTGTCACACCAATCGGCGGGTCTGTTTTTACACTGATATCACGGACGAGGGCGAGCATGTGTTGATGGAGCCAATGGTCTGATCATAACCCGTGTTCAGAGGGTTGACCGTTAGCGCTAACATTGGTAATTGGCGGTGACGAAAGAGGAGAGACGCATGCCTGTTAACGACACAATTGCCGCCATTACTGAGCGTGTTGTGGCGCGTTCTAAATCCGCCCGGACCCAATATATGGACCGTATGCGCCGCGCTGCCGAAGACGGCCCGCGCCGGGCGCATTTGTCTTGCTCGAACCAAGCCCATGCCTACGCCGCGATGGGCGATGACAAAGATGCGCTGGTCGCTGAGCGCGCGCCCAACATCGGGATCGTGACGGCGTACAACGATATGCTCTCGGCGCACCAACCGTTCAAGGATTATCCTGACCGGATCAAAGATGCGGCTCGCAGGGTTGGGGCCACCGCGCAAATTGCCGGTGGCGTGCCCGCCATGTGTGATGGCGTCACGCAAGGGCAGGTCGGGATGGAGCTTTCGCTCTTTTCGCGCGACGTGATCGCCTTGGCGACCGGTGTCGCGCTGACGCACAACACGTTTGATGCCGCCCTCTACCTTGGGGTCTGTGACAAGATCGTACCCGGCCTGATCATTGGGGCCGCAACTTTTGGCTATCTACCGGGCATTTTTGTTCCCGCTGGGCCAATGGTTTCGGGGTTGCCAAACGATGAAAAGGCGATGATCCGCCAGCAATTCGCCAAGGGCGAAATTGATCGCGCCACTCTGATGAAGGCTGAGATGGACAGCTATCACGGTCCCGGCACCTGCACCTTCTACGGCACGGCCAATTCGAACCAAATGTTGATGGAGTTCATGGGCTTACACATGCCCGGTGCGTCCTTTATCAATCCCGGCACACCGCTGCGTGATGCTCTGACGGATGCTGCCACCGAACGCGCAGCTGCGATCACCGGCCTCGGGAATGCTTATACCCCCGTTTGTGATATTCTGGATGAAAAGGCGATTGTGAACGGCCTTGTAGGGTTGATGGCTACGGGCGGTTCGACGAACCTTGTGATCCATATGATCGCCATGGCACGTGCGGCTGGTGTCATCATTGATCTACAAGATTTCGCCGACATATCAGAGGCAACGCCCCTGATGGCGCGGGTTTATCCCAATGGTTTGGCGGATGTGAACCATTTCCACGCAGCGGGTGGCCTTGCATACATCATCCACGATCTGCTGCAGACTGGGCATCTGCATGAGGATGTTAAAACAGTCGCAGGCCCTGGCTTGTCCAACTATGCAACGGAGCCGAAACTCAACGGCGACCGCGTCGCGTGGGAGCCTGGCCCACGAGAGACGCTCAACCCCAAGATCCTCCGTTCCGCGTCAGAGGCTTTCCAGCCCTCCGGCGGTCTCAAACAGCTTTCGGGCAATTTGGGGCGCGGGGTGATGAAAGTCTCCGCTGTTGATCCAGCCTACCATAGTCTTGAGGCACCGGCGCGTGTGTTTGAGGATCAAGAACAGGTCAAAGCCGCCTTCAAGGCGGGCACGTTGACCGATGATGTGGTGATCGTCGTCCGCTATCAAGGCCCCAAGGCCAATGGCATGCCCGAACTACACGGGTTGACCCCAGTCCTATCGATCCTCCAAGGGCGCGGGCAGCGCGTCGCCCTCGTAACCGATGGGCGGATGTCCGGCGCGTCTGGCAAAATCGCCTCTGCGATTCACGTCTCGCCAGAGGCGCTTGATGGCGGTGTGATTGCCCAAGTCCAAGATGGCGACATCGTCCGTGTGGATGCCACAAACGGGGTGCTCGAAGTCCTGACACCCGGTGTCGCAGACCGTCCGATCACCCACCCCGACCTCACCGCCAATCAATCCGGCATTGGCAGGGAACTGTTTGATATCTTCCGCCAAACGGCCGGCAGTGCCGACACAGGCGCGGGCGTGGTTGTCTAGCGCGCCCCGCCTCCTTTGTCCCTAAAATACTCCCGCCGGAGGCACCCGACCTCTCAATACAGGATCACGCTATGACCCCTCTCGAACAATCCTCCGCCACCCGCTCCATCTGTGCCGCAGCGCCCGTCGTGCCCGTCCTCGTGCTGGACGACGCAGATACCGCCGCTGATCTGGCTCGGGCTTTGGTGGCCGGCGGCTTGCCCGCGCTTGAGGTCACATTGCGCACAGACGCAGCCCTCGATGCCATTCGTGAGATGGCGCAGGTTGAGGGCGGCATCGTTGGTGCGGGCACGCTGCTGACCGCAGCCGACGTAAAAGCCGCTAAGGAAGCAGGTGCGCAGTTTGGTGTCTCACCGGGTGCTACGCCTCATCTTTTGGCGGCGTGCCAAGAATACGGCCTGCCACTCTTGCCCGGGGCGGCCACTGCGACTGAAGCGATGGCCTTGCTGGAGCAGGGCTATGATATGCTCAAGTTCTTCCCGGCTGAAGCCGCAGGCGGTGCACCGGCGTTGAAATCATTGGCCAGCCCGCTTCCACAAATCACCTTTTGCCCCACGGGCGGTGTGTCCCCGCAGAACGCGGGCAGCTATTTGGCGCTGCCCAACGTTGTCTGTGTCGGTGGCTCTTGGGTCGCGCCTGCGTCCGCAATTGCGGCGCGGGATTGGACCGGGATCGAGGCGTTGGCGCGCGAGGCAGCAAGCCTCACGGCCTAGCGGTTATTGGACAGGCAGTTTGACCGGGAATTGGGCGCGCAGGCGTGCGTCCAAATCGGGATCGAAAACTGCGTTAGATCGCTGCCCAAGAATTTCCTCTTTGCGCGCCGTCGCCTTTTTCAGCAATTCTGGGCGACCGTTTTCCTCCCACTCCTTGGGAGAACTGCGGTCCGCCAGCGCGGGATAGATAAATTCCGTCTGCATCAACCTGAGCGTTTGATCCGTTCCTAGGTAGTGGCCGGGCCCAGCGAGGCAGGTGCTGCGCATTGTGTCCAACGCAAGGGTGTCGGCATTGACCTCAATTCCGCGCACACACCTCAGGGCCTGCCCGATCAGGTCATCGCCCAAAATCAGACTTTCAAGGCAAAACCCGAGCAAAGAGGCGTGCATTCCCGCAGCCTCATAGACCATATTCAACCCGGCCAAGCCTGCCAGCGTGTTGGAAATCCCTTGTTCCCAGCCCGCCTGCATGTCGGGTAACTTGGCATCGGCAATGCCAGCAGCAGCCCCACCAGGTAGCCCGTAAAAACGGTGCATCTGCGCGCAGCCAGCGGTCAACAACGCTTGCTCGCCCGAGCCACCGGACATCGCCCCGGTGCGTAAATCGGACACAAATGGCCATGTGCCAAAAATCGCCGGATGCCCCGGCGCCATCGCATTTACATAGACCACGCCCGCTAGGCACTCCGCCACGGCCTGCACAATTGCGCCCGCGATCGGGGCAGGGGCCGTCGCGCCCGCTTGGCCCGCCGATAGGAGTAAAACAGGCATGCCGGCCTCAATGCAGGCCTCCATCACAAGGCAGCTTTCTGTGGCAAACTTCATGGGGGGGACGACAAAGCAATTTGAGTTCGACACAAAGGGTCGTGCGCGCCATGCCTCATCACTGCCTGCAACCTCGCGCAAGAAGTCGAGGCACATGGGGACAGTAACGGCATCCACAAATGAGGTCCCGATATGCTTGGTCGTGCCAGCAACGCAGGCGTAAAGCGTATTGAGGTCCATTTCCTGTGCGTCGGGAATATCGCGCGGGACCATGGGCCGTTGCAAAAAGTGGACGTTGTCCAGCCGGTCCGCAATGCGGGCCGCATCATAAAGGTCCTGTAGGGTGCTTTCCCGGTAGGTGCCGGTTTCAACATCGACCATGTGTACCGCTGCACCGGCTGTTCCGTAGTGCACTTTGCTGCCGCTTAGGTGCAGATCATGGACCGGGTCGCGCCCCATGAGCGTGATTTCACGCGCAGCCAATTCGAGCGATTGCATCACCAATGCGCGAGGGAACCTCAGCCGTTTATCGTCGCCCAACGTGGCCCCTGCGCGGGTCATGATCTCCACGCCAGAGGGTGGGGCATCTGCCAGACCTATTTCCTCTAGGGCTGTAAGTGCGGCTTCGTGGATGGCTAGGATGTCATCTTGGCTGAGTGGGTTGAACGTTCCACCGGGCAGTCCGGCGCGAACAGGTGTCACATCTGCGGCAAGGGGGGCTGCGCGCAGCGCATGACGCGCGGCACGGCCGCCGGCGCGCGGGCTGCGCCGTTTGGGTTCTGCATTCATGTTTGATCTCAATCTGGGATAAGGGCAGGGAAGGGTGATCAACCCATCTTTGGTCTGCCCCGCGCCGCACGTCCCCTGTCCGCACCGATGGTGCGGCTCACAAGCGCGATCTTCCAATCATTATCGCGGTGGTGTTTTTTCTTGCGGCTCATGGTGCCAGCTATGCATGCGATTCCCTGCGCCGCGCGCTTAGAAGCGACAAAGTGTCGTTTTCAGACTTCTAGTGTTTTACTGCCGAGGGTCTAGGCAGCTTCGGATGCCAGTTCCGCTGCAAACTGTAAAAGCGTGTCTACCGCCAAGCGCAGTGCCGCGTCATCCACCGTCAGCGCGAGCCGGATGTGACCTGCCGCTGATGCACCAAAGCTTTCGCCGGGCATGGTTGCGATGTGGTGGGCGTCTAGCAAGGCATCTGCAAACGCCTCACCGCTGAGCCCCGTGGCGCGGATATCCAGCATCAGATACATCGCGCCCCCGGACGGCAGGGCGCGCACGACGTCTTGGGAGCCAATCTGGGCCAGCGTCTGGTCCCGGCGTCGCTGGAACGGTGCGGCGATTTCTGCTTCGAACGCATTCCCTTGGCGCAAAGCCCAGAGGGCGGCATCCTGCAAGAACCCCGGCACGCCGTAGGTTGTGTGGGTCGACAGGTTGATGAGGTGCGCGATGATATCCTCGGGCCCGACCAGCCACCCGACCCGAGAGCCTGTCATCGCGTGGCTCTTGGACATTGAACCGACGACCAAGGTCCGCTCCGCCATGCCGGGCAATGCGCGCGGCGACAGGTGCGTACCGGTCCACACTTGGGTGTCATAAACCTCATCTGAGATGAGCCACATGTCGTTGGTGCGGGTGAAATCGGCAATGATGCCCAGCGTTTCGGGGCCATAGATCACGCCCGTGGGGTTATTGGGCGTGTTAATCAAAAGGCTGCGGGCAGGTGTGTCACCCAAGGCTGCATCAAGGGCCGCACGAGTGGGCTGAAAATCAGCCTCCGACCGGGTGGGAACGGGCACGGCCACGCCCCCTGCGCCGCGGATCGTACCGGGATAGGTCGCGTAGTAGGGGTCTAAGAACATCGCGCGCTCGCCGGGGTCGAGTGCTGCCATATGTGCGGCGAAGAGTGCAGACTGACCACCCGGTGTGATAACAACGTTTTGCGGTCCCGTTGGGACGCCCGTGCGGGCCTGTACTCTTGCAGCCACCGCAGCGCGCAAATCGGCGGTACCCGGTATGGCGGCATAGCCCGTGTGACCTGCACTGGCCGCCTTGTGCATTTCATCCAAAATCGCGGGGTTTGTGCGAATGTCATGCTCTCCGATGGTCAGTTCCACTACCGGCGCGCCTGCGGCCTTCATGGCGCGCGCTTTGTAAAACACACCCCACCCGTCGGAGCCGCCGCCGTTCAATCCACTCAACCTGCGTGATACATTCATTGCGGCGTCCCCCACTGTAATTCGCGCACACAAAGCCACGGGGCCGCGCCCATGTCAAACCAAGCCGTCGGGGTGTTAACGTGCGGCGCTGCCTGCGCTTAGCCGTCGCGAGGGCGACAGGGTGGACAGCACGACTTCATAGGATGTGGTCACCCGGTCCATGATCTCATAAGGGGGGCGATTCCAGCCAATCATGACCCAACCGCCTTCACGTAGGTAGGGAGGTTGGGTCGCTTTGCCCAATTCAATCAGGACCGAGGCGCTGTGGGCTGTCCTGCATTTTACGGATATTCCTGAGCCATCTGTGGCGTAGGCGGCAAACATTTTGCTCCCGACTTTCCAGACCTTGATTTCAGGCCCGAAAGGGAAGTCCAGCGTAGTGCCCCGCAGGCTCGCACAATGTGTATCTACGTCAGCAGCTAACATGAAATACAACCTATTGGAGAATTAATGATTTGCAAACCTTTTTCAGCGCGATCTGAGCGGTGGAAGCGGGCGGCGGGTTTTAAGATGCAGCGCAACCTGATAACCGAGCGCGGCAGGCGGGTGGATGTGCTCGCCCCTGACAAGGAGATCCGGCCATGACGGCGCCCCAGATCCGTTTGCGCAATTCGCTCACGCGCAAAGTTGAGCCCTTTGAACCGGTGACGCCCGGCGAAGTGAGCATGTATCTGTGTGGACCCACGGTCTATGATCGCGCCCACCTTGGTAACGCCCGAAACGTGATCCTGTTCGACGTTCTTTTCCGTTTATTCCAAGAGGTTTACGGCGCCGACCACGTCACCTACGTGCGGAATTTTACCGATGTGGACGACAAGATTAATGCGCGTGCCGCCCAGTCGGAACGGGCCATTGGCGACATCACCGATGAAACGATCAGCTGGTATTTGGACGATATGGGGGCGCTTGGCGCGCTGGAACCCACGCACATGCCTCGCGCCACCCAATACATCCCGCAGATGGTCGCGATGATCGAAGACTTGATCGCCAAAGGCCATGCCTATGCGGCCGAGGGGCACGTGCTGTTTCGGGTCGCAAGCTATAGCGAATACGGCCAGCTTTCGGGGCGGTCCGTGGATGACATGATCGCAGGCGCACGGGTAGAAGTGGCACCCTACAAAGACGATCCAATGGATTTTGTCCTGTGGAAGCCGTCGGACGCTGAGACGCCCGGTTGGGACAGTCCGTGGGGTCGGGGACGTCCGGGCTGGCACATCGAATGCTCCGCTATGGCCTATGAATTGTTGGGCGAGACTTTTGATATCCACGGCGGTGGCAACGATCTGATGTTCCCGCACCATGAAAATGAGATCGCACAATCGTGTTGTGCCAACCCCGGCGCGGGTTTTGCGAACGTTTGGCTCCACAATGAAATGTTGCTGGTGGAGGGCAAAAAGATGTCCAAATCCTTGGGCAACTTTTTTACTGTGCGGGATTTGTTGGACAAGGGCGTTCCGGGTGAGGTGATCCGGTTTGTGTTCCTGTCTACGCACTACGCCAAACCGATGGACTGGACCGAGCGGAAAGCCGAGGACGCCGCGAAAACGTTGCGCAAGTGGCGGGCGCTCACGGCGGGCGTTGATCCCACCGCGACCGCGGCCCCTGAGGTGATCGCAGCGCTGTGTGATGATGTGAATACCGCCGGGGCCATTGCCGCGTTGCACAAAATGGCAGGCGCAGGGGATGCGGCAGGTTTGTTGGCCTCTGCCCGTGTGATGGGCTTGATGACCGACGATTTGTGCGGCTGGGATAGCGTAGACCTATCAATCTATGAAGCCGCGCTGAGCGAGGCCCGCGCCACTGCCATGGAGACCAAGGATTTCGCTGAAGTGGACCGATTAAAATCCGCACTTTTGGCGGCTGGCGTCGAAGTCCGGATGAGCAAAGAGGGTGTTTCTTTGTCCGCAGGCACGGGGTTCGATCCGGCAGCATTGGAGGGGTTGGTATGAAGTACTCGCTCAGAACTGCCCTGCGTGCCGAAAAGGGGCAGGCCCTATGACCCGCGCAAAACTGTCCCTCTATGACACGACGCTGCGCGATGGCCAGCAGACCCAAGGCGTTCAGTTCTCAACGGCTGAGAAACAAGCGATTGCGGCCATGCTCGACACACTCGGCGTCGACTATATCGAGGGCGGTTGGCCCGGAGCGAACCCAACAGACAGCGCCTTTTTTGAGACAGCCCAGACCCAGCACGCGACCCTGACGGCCTTTGGCATGACCAAACGCGTTGGCCGCTCGGCGGAGAATGACGATGTGCTGGCCGCCGTGTTGAACGCAGGCACCCCGGCGGTCTGCTTAGTGGGTAAAACGCACCCGTTCCATGTGGATACGGCACTAGGCTGCACGCTCGACGAAAACCTTGAGGCGATCCGCGCCTCCATCGCGCATGTCACCGCCCAAGGGCGCGAGGCACTGTTTGACGCAGAGCATTTCTTTGACGGCTACACAGCCGACCCCGACTACGCGATTGCCTGCGCCACCACAGCACTGGCCGCTGGCGCGCGCTGGATTGTTCTGTGCGACACAAACGGCGGCACAATGCCCGGCCGCATCGCAGAAGTAACCCGGGCGGTCATTGCAGCTGGTGTGCCGGGCAGCCATCTGGGCATCCACACGCATAACGATACCGAACAGGCCGTCGCTGGCAGCCTTGCGGCGGTGGAAGCCGGGGCGCGCCAGATCCAAGGCACGCTCAACGGGTTGGGGGAGCGCTGCGGGAACGCCAACCTGACGGCATTGATCCCGACGCTGGTCCTGAAATCTCCCTATCGTGAGATGTTCGATACTGGCATTTCAATCGAGGGTCTTGCGGACCTGACGCGGATTTCGCGTAAACTGGACGATATCCTTAACCGCGTGCCACGGCGCGAAGCGGCCTACGTGGGGGCGTCAGCATTCGCCCATAAGGCTGGCCTGCACGCGAGCGCGATTGCGAAGAACCCCGCAACCTACGAACACATTCCGCCCGAAACAGTTGGCAATGCGCGCATCATTCCGATGTCAAACCAAGCGGGCCTGTCGAACCTGCGCAAACGGCTTGAAGGCGCGGGCCTGCCGTCAAGCGATACGGACGCACTGCGGCTGATTTTGGAGCAGATAAAAACGCGTGAAGACGCGGGCTACAGCTATGATACCGCGCAGGCCAGCTTTGAGCTGCTCGCACGCAAGGCACTTGGCCTGCTGCCCGACTTTTTTGAGGTTAAACGCTACCGCGTCACGGTTGAGCGGCGCAAAAACAAATACGATCAGATGGTCAGCCTGTCGGAGGCCGTGGTGGTCGTGAAAGTTGGCGGAGAGAAGAAACTGTCGGTCAGCGAAAGCATGGACGCCGAAGGCACAGACCGTGGCCCCGTCAATGCGCTTGCTAAGGCTTTGACCAAGGACCTTGGCGCCTACCAAGATCTGATCGAAGACATCCGCCTGGTGGATTTTAAGGTTCGAATTACACAGGGCGGCACTGAGGCTGTCACCCGTGTGATCATCGATAGTGAGGACGACAAGGGTCGTCGTTGGTCCACCGTGGGCGTTTCGGCCAACATAGTGGACGCAAGTTTCGAAGCCTTGGTCGATGCGATCCGCTGGAAGCTGGTGCAAGACACGTGAGCTTACAGGCCTGCGCCGAACTGGTCGAACGGGGCGATCCTGACCGCTTTTTGGCCACGATGGCCGCGCCGCCGGCGCTGCGCGCGACCTTGTTCCCGCTTTATGCGTTCAACGTTGAAATTGCGCGCGCTCCTTGGGTCACCCAAGAGCCAATGATCGCTGAAATGCGGTTGCAATGGTGGCGTGACGCGCTTGAGGAAATAGAGGCAGGCGGTGCGGTGCGCCGTCATGAAGTTGTCTCACCACTGGCTGACCTTCTTGATGCAGAAGCCTGCGCGACGCTTGATCTGGCTGTGGCGGCCCGTCGATGGGATATTTACAAAGATCCGTTCGAAGACGCCGCGCATTTCGAGAAATACCTTGATGAGACCAGCGCCGGTGTCCTTTGGACAGCCGCCCGGCTTACTGGTGCGCGTGCCTGCGAAGAGCAAACCATTCGTGCATGGGGCAGGGCGCTTGGCCTCATCAATTGGTTCCGTGCGGTTCCGGCGCTAGAGGCTGCCAATCGTATTCCATTGGTGGACGGTCGCTCTGATGCTATTCGGATGCTCGCGTCCCAAGCCCTCAACCTGCCCAAACTACCGAAATACCCGGCGCTATTGCCCGCGTGGCAGGTTAAACCGCTGTTGCAACAAGTCGCTCAAAACCCAACGCGCGTTGCCGATGGGAGCCTAGGCCAATCCGAATTCAGAAAACGGATCAGCCTCGCAAAGGCGGCAATACTGGGCCTCTAGCGCGCTCCTTTGTTCCACAAATACTCATAAGCGCCAGAGGCGCGCATCGCGTTGCGATCAAAGGCAGGCGTGTTAGGCAACTTTCATCGGGCGCAACCGAAGCCAGATCAACGCGGCCCCCGCCAGTGTCAGGAACGGCACCATCGCGATGTTTACAGCCGTCCAACCCGCAACCATGTCGGCCCCCGAGTTCACCAACCCACCCGAGCTGAGCGAGGCCAGTGTCACGAACCCGAACACGATCAAATCGTTCAGGCCTTGGGCGGTGCCGCGTTCCTCTGGCGCGTGGTTTGCGGTTAGCATGGCCGTGGCACCGATAAAACCAAAGTTCCACCCAAGCCCTAGCAGCACCAACGCGCCGTAAAAGTTGAACAGATCTACTCCCGCGATCGCCACAACGCCGGCAAGGCCAAGGGATAGCAATCCAACCGAAACAACTTTGCTGGCGCCAAAGCGCGCGATGAGGTGTCCGGTGAAAAACGACGGCGCGAACATGGCGATCACATGCGCTGATACGATGTCGGCCGCGTCTCCGGTCGTAAAGCCGCAGCCCACGACAGCCAGTGGCGTCGAGGTCATGATGAGGTTCATCAATGAATAGGTCACCATCCCGCAAATGATTGCCACCAACACGGCAGGGTCACGCAACAGTTCCATCCGTGTGCGGCCTCTGGGGGCTTTGCCGGCAACCGGTGCGGGTTTTGGCATGTCGAGGAACCAAAACAGCGACATCCCAACGATGTTAAGAACCGCCGCCGCTAGATAGGTGCCCAAGAACGGATAGATAAACGCTTCGTTCGTCACTTTTACCAGTTGCGGCCCCAGCAATGCTGCCACGAGGCCGCCTGCCATTACGTAGGAAATGGCCTTAGGTCTGTAGGCATCTGATGCGCCATCGGCCGCTGCAAAGCGGTAGAACCCTTGGGCAGACATGTAGATGCCGGTGCAATAGCTGCCCAGCAGGAACAGCGCAAAGCTATCGAGGTAAAGTGCCGCGGCACAGATAAGCCCCCCGGCAGCGCCGCCAAGCGCGCCAATCACAAATCCCACCTGTCGCCCCATCCGTTGCATCAGGGGGGAAATCCACGGCGCGGTGGTCATTGAACCAAATACAATCAGCGAAATCGGGAGCGTCGCCAGCAATGGGGTCGGCGCAATCGTCAGACCCGCCAAGCCGCCGACCACAAAGAGCATGGGCATTTGCGCGCCCAAAATGGCCTGGGCCATGACCAAGACCATTACATTGCGCTTGGCGCGGGCGTCGTTTGTCGACGGTTCAATGATTGCTGTCATGCTCTTGTCCTACAGTCTGCTCTGCACCGCGTCCAGCGCGCGGTGCGGGTCACAGCGGTGCGATCAAATGTGCGAACGACCCGCTGACCGGGCCATCGCGCAGCCCCATCGGGGATAATTTGGTGCCTTCGGCGTCTTGGGCAGTAAAGAGTGGCGAGCCCTTGGCCCTAACGGTTGTGGCGTAGTGAAATTCATGGCCCGCCCATGTGCCGGGGAACGCCCCGTGGTCTGCATGCAGCTTGCGATAGCCAAGGTGCAGCTTTCGTACGGAAAAGCTTGTTTCTAGATCCAACAGACCCGCCATGGCATGGGGCGTGCCGGTTGCATCGATCAAGGTCTGGCCCAGCACCATGTAGCCGCCGCATTCTCCGTAGATCTGCGCGGTTTCACTGGCCCGCCGCAGCGAATGAAGGAACACCGCATTGGCGGCCAGAGTGCCTGCGTGCAATTCGGGGTAGCCGCCGGGTAAGTACACAAGATCGCATTCTGGTACCGCGTTATCGGCAAGGGGTGAAAAGGGGACCACTTGCGCCCCCGCGGCACGCCATGCGTCCAGCAGGTGGGGATAGGCGAAATCGAACGCCGCGTCTGAGGCGACTGCAATCCGCTGGGCAGGGGGCTTTACCGGCTGTAGCGCAGGCACGGCGGCCAAGGGTGCCGCTAGGTCATGCAACTTGTCCAAATCGACCGTCAGGGCAAGCGTGTCGGCGGCACGATCCAAGAACGCATCCAAATCTGGGCGCTCTTGTGCTTGGACTAATCCCAAATGCCTGTCGGGGTGTTCCAGTCCGCGCACGCGCGGGACTGCACCAAGGACTGGCATGCCAAGTGGTTCAAGTGCCGTGCGCAGCATGCGCGTATGTCGAGGAGAGCCGACGCGGTTGAGGATCACGCCCGCAATCGTGACCTCTGGATGAAAGTTGGCAAAACCGGCCACCAAAGGCGCGATGGAATGTGCCATGCGCCCGGCATCAACGACCAAAACGACAGGTAGGCCAAGTGTCCGCGCGAGGTCAGCGGTGGATCCGCGACCGTTCGGCGGGGCGCCGTCAAACAGCCCCATTGCCCCTTCGATCAACAGCAGTTCAGGTGTGCCTGTGGCGGCCAGCGCGCGCAGGTGTTCGGGACCCATTGCCCAAGCGTCCAAAGACATACAAGGCCGCCCACAGGCGGCCTCATGAAAACGGGGATCAATGTAGTCAGGACCGGATTTTGCGCCTCTTACTTTGACGCCGGCCTCGCTGAGGGCGCGCAACAGGCCAAGCGTGACCGTTGTCTTGCCGGACCCAGAGGTGGGCGCGGCTAGGATCAGGCCTTTCATGACACTTCTGCCGGGCGCCCACGGTCCAACGGGTCTAGGCTGCGCGGGGCCTCTCCGGCGGCCATAGCCTGCCAATCTAGGGCTTGGCGCAGGCTCACGGCGCGGCCTACGCAGATGATCGCAGGTGCGCCCATACCGCTGGCCTCAACGTCGATTGCCGCGCGTGAAAGCGTGGTCTCCAACACTTCTTGGGTTTCGTGTGTGGCGTAGCGCACCACGGCCACGGGTTCATCCGGATGCCGGCCGCCCGCGATGATGGCTTCGGTGATCTGGGCGATATGTTTGATGCCCATGTAGATCACGATGACCTCACTGCCGCGCCCGATTGCAGCCCAATCTAGACCACAGGGCGTGTTGCCGCTGGCGTCATGGCCAGTCACAAAGGTCACGGATTGGTTCACATCGCGGTGGGTGACGGGAATGCCCGCGTAGGCCAAGCCGCCGACACCTGCGGTGATGCCGGGGATGATACGGATCGGAATTCCGTGCTGCACGAGAGTCTGGGCCTCTTCGCCGCCGCGGCCAAACACAAACGGATCGCCCCCCTTGAGCCGCAAGACCCGTTTGCCCGCACGCGCCAGCTCCACCAGCCGCAGCGAAATATCGCGCTGTTTGGACGAAGGTTTGCCGCCGCGCTTGCCCGCATAGATATGCTCGGCTTGTGGCGCCCATTCCAATAGGCGGTCCCCCACAAGCGCGTCATAGACAATGACATCAGCCTGACGCAGCGCGTTCAGCCCATGCAGCGTCATCAGCCCGGGGTCACCCGGGCCTGCACCACAAAGCCACACCCAGCCAGCACGCATCTCGGGCCAGTTGCCGCCCGGAAAGGAAACAGAGTCGTTCATGGCGCGCTTATGCCTGTTCTTTGGCGCGGCGAAAAGATGCGCTGACGACAAGCCTTTGCCCATTGGCGACGCATCCACCTGTCGCTAGGGTGCGAGTATGACTGATGCTGTCACTTTGCGCCGTGGTTGGACCACTGGCACCTGCGCCACCGCAGCCACAAAGGCCGCGTTGATGGGGCTGTGGGGTGGCGACGTGCCGGGGCGGGTGTCGATCATTCTGCCCAAAGGGGAAAAGCCAGAATTTGAAGTGGTTGGGGCACGTTCTTCATGTAATGAGGCTGAGGCCGGGATCATTAAGGACGCAGGCGATGACCCCGATGTGACCCACGGTGCCGAGGTCCGCGTGACGGTCCGCCCTAGTGCCGGTGGGGTGGTGTTTCGCGCAGGCGCTGGGGTGGGTACGGTAACCAAACCCGGCCTGCCAATTGACGTGGGTGAGCCTGCAATTAATCCCGTTCCACGCAAGATGATGGAAGAAGAGGTCGTGGCCCTTGCCGTAGCGCATGATCGCGCCCCAGACATTGAGATTACCGTCAGCGTTATCGGCGGTGCGGAACTGGCCCTCAAGACGTGGAACCCGCGCCTTGGGATCGAGGGCGGATTGTCGATTTTGGGCACAACGGGCGTTGTGCGACCGTTCTCTTGTGCGGCATGGATCGCCTCGATCCACCGTGGGATTGATGTGGCGCGAGCCAGTGGGCTGCCTCATGTTGCGGGCTGCACAGGGGCTACGTCTGAGCGGATCGTTCAAGGGGTTCACGGCCTGCCGGATCACGCGATGCTGGACATGGGGGATTTCGCTGGCGGCCTGCTGAAATACTTGCGCCGTCACCCCGTTCCGCGTCTTACGATTGGTGGCGGCATCGGCAAGATGTGCAAATTGGCACAAGGCGCGATGGATCTTCATTCAGGTCGCTCGCAGGTAGACTTGGGTGCGCTTTCGTCTTGGGTCGGGCAGGATCTAACCGACTGCAATACCGCGCTTGAGGCATATACGCGCGTAGGGCCCGACCTTGCAGAGGCGGTTGCGCGCAGGGGGCTGGATCAGATTAAGATCACGTTGCAAGGCGCTGATATTAAAGTTGATACAATTGTTATTGATCGTAAGGGCACCATCATTGGGCGGGCCGAATGACGGTTTTGTTGCTAGGAGGAACGGGTGAGGCGCGTGTGCTGAGCCACCGGCTCACTGGGCATCCGGTCATCGCATCTTTGGCGGGTGTGACGCGTAAGCCCAAACCGTATGGCGTGCCCACTCGGATAGGTGGTTTTGGGGGGGCTGAGGGGTTTCATTCCTTTCTAAAGGATGAAGGCATCACCGCAATTCTTGACGCAACACACCCCTATGCTGCGCATATGCCGAAACGAACGGCTTCTATCTGCGCCGAACGAGCCTTGCCGTATTTGCGGCTTTTGCGTCCTGAGTGGCAGCCGCAACCCGGAGATCAATGGCATGAGGTGGACAGGCTGAAAGCGGCGGCGTCGGTTATTCCAAAGGACAGCACCATATTCCTTGCGACAGGCGGGCAAAGTGCAGAGCAGACAGCGCCCTTGTACGAACATACGATTTGGCTGCGGCGCGTGGACGACACGGGCCCGGCGCCCTGGCCTAAGGGCGGTGTAATTGTGGGCTTGCCATCCAACGACCCACAGGTCGAGGCCGCACTTTTGGAGCGCTACGGCATCACCCACATGATCGCAAAGAATGCAGGTGGACCAATGGGCTATGCAAAGCTGGAAGCTGCGCGTGTCCTTGGTTTGCCGGTCTTTTTGCTGTCTCGCCCACCTTTGCCAGACGCGGCAATGACCACATCCCTCGATACCGCGGAAAGCTTTGTCAAAGCCCATGCCGCATAGCGAACGGATTATAGTTACACCGGCATGTGTGACCGAAGGGGCCATGGCCTTGGCCGCGGCGTGCCCGCGCATGGCATATGCTCTGACCCAAACCGGACCGTTGCCATTGCGCCGCAAGCCCGACGGATTTGCGCCGCTGCTTGATGCTATCGTGAGCCAGCAAATCTCGGTCGCTGCGGCGGATGCGATTTGGGGGCGGATGAAGGCCGCTAAACTGACGGGGCCGCGCAAAATTATGTGGGCGCGCGATGAGGACCTGCGCGCCTGCGGGCTTTCGGCACAGAAAATTCGCTATGCTCGGGCACTGGCAGAGGCGCGGATCGACTTTAAGGCGTTGCGCGATGCGCCCACCGAGGCTGTGATCGAAGAGTTAACCCAAGTGTCGGGCATCGGGCGGTGGACGGCGGAAATATACGCGATGTTCGCGCTGGGGCGCGCGGACGTGTTCGCGCCCGGTGACCTTGCTCTACAAGAAGGCGTGCGGATTTTGTACAATCTAGACACGCGCCCAAAGGAAAAAGAAATCCGCGCCATGGCAGAGGCTTGGGCCCCGTGGCGCGCCGTTGCAGCCCGCGTCCTTTGGGCCTACTACGGGGTGGCTAAATCAAGGGAAGGGACCCGATGACACGCACGCTCGACCAGCAAAGCCGCGCGCCCCAGTCGGGGACGACCAAAAACCTTGTGGTATTTCTGCATGGATATGGCGCCGATGGCCCAGACCTATTGGGGTTGGCCGATCCGCTGGCCGAACACCTGCCGGACACTGCCTTTGCCGCGCCCAACGCCCCAGAGCGGTCTGTGGCCAATCCTATGGGATTTCAATGGTTTCCGATCCCTTGGATCGATGGCTCCTCCGAGGAGGAATCGCGCAAGGGCATGATGCTTGCGGTTGATGATCTGAATGCGTTTCTTGATGACCTGATGGACGAGCACGGGGTTACCCCTGCGCAAACGGTCCTCTTTGGTTTTAGCCAAGGCACGATGATGGCGTTGCACGTGGCGCCGCGCCGGGCCGAAGCCTTTGCGGGCGTCGTGGCGTTTTCTGGCCGCCTGTTGGAGCCAGAAAGCCTTGCCGATGAGGTCGTATCCCGCCCGCCGGTCATGCTGGTCCATGGGGACGCGGATGATGTCGTGCCAGTCGAAAGCCTGCCCAAAGCCGCCGAAGCCCTACAGGAGGCGGGTTGGGAAAAAGTGTTCGCGCACGTTCAAAAGGGAACAGGTCACGGGATCGCGCCCGATGGGCTAAGCGTTTCGCTGGCGTTCATGCGGTCCGTTCTGGGACTGGAATAGCGTCACGCGCCCGTTACATCGTCTTTGTATGACACTCTTGGAAGCTGCCATCTAGGGTCTTGCCAGATGGCAGCCGCCATATATAGTGGATGTTGCTGGGGCGGGGCTCCCGCTCCGGTGGCCACTGCGGCATACGGAGCGAGGACGGAGTCTTTGATGGACGCACGACCAAACGACGTTGGGCTTAGCCCCCCGACGCATCCCACGCCCCCGACGGGCGATGATTTCAAAACCGCGTTTTTACGCGATCCCCAAACACTGAAACGCTATCCAGCACTGGTGCTGAATGCGGATTATCGGCCGCTGAGCTACCTGCCGCTGAGCCTTTGGCCGTGGCAAGATGCGGTCAAGGCGGCGTTTTTGGACAGGGTGGATATCGTGGCGGAGTACGATCATACCGTGCGCAGCCCCACGACGGAAATTCGTGTGCCTTCGGTTGTGGTTCTAAAGGACTATGTAAAGCCGCAAAAGCGCGTGGCGTTCACCCGGTTTAACCTGTTCTTGCGCGATGAATTCACCTGTCAGTATTGCTCATCCAAGGGCGATTTGACCTTTGACCACGTGGTGCCTCGCGCCAGCGGTGGGGTCACGTCGTGGGAAAATGTGGTGGCGTCATGCTCGCGGTGCAATTTAAGAAAGGGCTCTAAGTCTTTGAAACAGTGCGGGTTTAGTTTGCGCCGTGCGCCGCGTCAGCCTGCAAGTGCCGAGTTGATGAACTTGGGGCGCAAGTTTCCACCCAACTATTTGCACGAAAGCTGGATGGATTATCTGTATTGGGACGCAGAGCTGGATGCCTAGACCGCGTCGGGGATGTCAAAGCTAGGCTCCGCGAGGTCAAAGCCTTCAAACTGAAAGCCAGGTGTGACGGTGCAACTGACCAACGCCCAGGCAGTTTTGGGTGCATCCGCTGGTAGGCGAGCTGCCTGCCAGGCGTCTTTGGGCACCAGTGCTTGGGGCCGCATATGGGGCAGGTCAGGACCCAAGAGGTGAACGTTGGCCGGGCCTGTGTCATCCACTGCCACGCGCAGTTCTAACGCATGGCCCGCATGCCAAAACCACATCTCATCCGCGTCGACCCGGTGCCAATGGCTGCGTTCATCCGCCTTTAACAGAAAGTAAATCGCTGTTCCTGCGAGACGCTTGCCGCATGGGGCCTCGGCTTTCCATGTTTCTCGATAATGGCCGCCCTCTGGATGGGGCTTTAGGTCGAGCTCGGCAATGATCTGATCGGCGGTCATGCAGACCTCCCCTTGTTTTCGCGAAGAATGATATAAAGGCCAGTTAGAACCGTGACGCAAATCCCGAAAGCCGCGAGGCCGTTGGGCAGGTCGCCAAATGCCGCAAACCCGATGATAGTTGCGACCGGAATTTCGAGGTATTGCATCGGGGCAAGCGTGGATGCAGGTGCCAACCGTAACGACCATGTCATGCACAGGTGCCCCAAAGTGCCCAATGCACCAAGGGCAAAAAGCCATAGGATGTCAGAGCCTTGGGGGACCGGCCATGTTCCGTGCGCCCCTGTGAGCAGGACAGCAGCCCCCACCAGCACACTGGCTTGCGCGCCATTAACAGCCTGTAGCGTGATTGGGTCGATTTCTTTGGAAATTTGACGAGTGACCAGCATAAACAGCGCAAAGACCACGGCTACGACCAGTGGCAGCATTGCCGGCCAGCCGACGTTCGCAAAGCTGGGTTGGATCACCATCAGCGTGCCCATGAAACCGACGATGCAAGCCCCCATGCGGTGGGGGCCGACCTCTTCACCCATTACGAAGTGCCCCAGCAAAAGAAGGATGAACGGCATCACGAATGCAATCGCGATGGCGTCCGCCAGCGGCAGATACGTGAGCGAGGCGAACATCGCCCAAATCCCGAGAATATGCAGGCAGGCGCGCAGGAGTGTCAGGCGCCAGAGCCGCGGTGAAAGGCGCAGCGATGCGAGGTTGCGCGCAACAAGCGGGGCCAGCAATGCTGTCTGTGTTGTTGTGCGCACGAACACCAGCATCAACACGGGAAACGTCCCGGCCAAGGCCTTTGCCATCCCATCCCCCAACGGTGCCATAAGGCAAAAACCAAGCATAAAAGCGATGCCCAACATGGGCCGGTCAAGCGAAGGGGCGGGCAGGTGGGTCATGACGCGACCCTAGGCCGCGTCATGTGATGGTACAAGAGCCGGCGCTTAGCCGCGCAGGATGGAGGTGCCCGCGTAAACAGCGGTTTCGCCGAGGGCTTCTTCGATGCGGATCAGCTGGTTGTATTTCGCGAGCCGGTCAGAGCGCGCAAGGCTACCTGTTTTGATCTGGCCGCAATTGGTTGCAACTGCGAGGTCCGCGATGGTCGCATCCTCAGTCTCACCGGAGCGGTGGGACATTACGCATGTCATTTGTGTGCGCTGCGCAAGGCTAACGGCCTCTAGGGTCTCAGACAGGGTGCCGATCTGGTTCACTTTTACCAGCAAGGAGTTGGCGCAACCTTGCTCGATGCCCATTTCAAGGCGCGCAGGGTTTGTGACAAACAGATCGTCGCCGACTAGTTGCACCTTGTCGCCGATGGCATCGGTCAAGATTTTCCAACCTTCCCAATCATCTTCGGACATGCCGTCCTCGATCGAGATAATGGGGTAGTCGTTTACAAGCGCCTCAAGGTAGGCCGCGTTTTCCGCTGGGGTGAGAGTTTTTCCTTCACCGGCAAGCACATATGCGCCGTCCTTGAAGTATTCTGTCGCGGCGCAATCGAGTGCCAGATAGATGTCTTCACCGGGTTTGTAGCCAGCTTTTTCGACGGCCTTTAGGATGAAATCCAGCGCGTCGCGGGTCGAGCTTAGGTTGGGTGCAAAGCCACCCTCGTCGCCGATGCCCGTGCTGTAACCTGCGTTAGACAATTCTTTTTTCAGGGTGTGAAACACTTCAGATCCCATGCGCACGGCCTCGGCGATTGAGGTGGCCGAGACGGGCATGATCATGAATTCTTGGATGTCGATTGGGTTATCTGCGTGTTCACCACCGTTAATGATGTTCATCATTGGCACGGGCAGAACGCGGGCGGATGTGCCCCCGATATAACGGTAAAGCGGCTGACCGACATAGTCGGCGGCAGCATGCGCGACGGCCATTGAAACACCCAAGATGGCATTCGCACCAAGGCGGGCTTTGTTGGGGGTGCCGTCAAGTTCGATCATAGCTGCGTCGATGGCTTCTTGTTCGGTGGCCTCAAACCCTACAAGCGCATCGGCGATTTCGCCGTTCACAGCGGCCACGGCGTTTAGAACACCCTTGCCCATGTAGCGGCTTTTGTCGCCATCACGCAGTTCGACCGCCTCATGCACGCCAGTGGATGCGCCCGATGGCACAGCCGCGCGGCCCATGGTCCCGTCTTCGAGGGTGACGTCAACTTCCACGGTCGGGTTGCCGCGGCTATCAAGGATTTCGCGGGCGTGGACGTCGATAATGGTGCTCATGAACTGGTCTCCGGTGGTCGATAAAATGGGATGAGGTCGTCCTACCGGGTCGCGTCCTTAAGGGGAAGGGGTCTTGGAGGCGCGCCTTGCCACACGTGCCTCGCGCATGAGGGTGTAAATGCCCGATGCAAGCACGATAGCCGCACCCACAAGTGTTAACGCGTCAGGGCGTTCCTTAAAGATCACAACCGCGATGATGAGGCCAAAGAGCAGCCGGGTGTAGCGAAATGACGTGACCACGGCGACATCACCCAGCCGCATCGCCGTGACGATAGCGTAATAGCCCGCCAGCCCTGAAAACAACGCCAACACCAAACCGGTCAAGCCCAGCCCGCTGGGCAGGGGGCTTCCGCCAGTCCACAGCAACAGGACCCCACCGACAGGAATAATTGCGGCCAGTCCGTGTGCGGCCAGCACCATTGATGGCACGGTTGAGGGTACGGCACGCGTGGCCAAATCCCGGATAGACAGGCCAATCGCGGCGCCAACGCACAATAAAAGATACGGATCAAATGCAACGGTACCGGGGCGCACGATTATCAGAACGCCTATAAAACCCACGATGATCGCGCTCCAACGGCGCCAACCAACGGGCGCCCCAAGGAACATCGCGGCCCCAAGCGTAACGATCAAAGGCCCCGATTGGAAAATCGCGATGACCGTGGCAAGGGGCACCAAGGCAAGCGCGCTGACAAAGCACAACGTGCCCACGGCCTCACCTGCGATTCGCAGCCCAACCGGCCGTGTGGCCAATTCCGCAGACCACAATGCATGGCCCTGTGCCCGCGCGATGGCCGCAAACAGCACAAAGCCGATTACGCCGATCACGAGAATGATGAAACCGACGGTGACTTCACCCGACACCCATTTGATAAAGGCGTCTTCGATAGCGAATAACCCCATCGCAAGGGTCATCACAGCCGCACCACGCAGCGTATCGTTCATACATTGGCTCCGAAAAATAGAGGGGCGATGCGCCGGGATCGTGTCATCCTTTGCGCCGAACGCCGTACAGCTCCAACCGATGGCCCTTGAGCGTAAACCCAAGCCGTGCGGCGATTTTTTCCTGCAAGGCCTCGATCTCTGGGTCGACGAATTCGATGACCTCACCGGTTGTCATATCAATCAGGTGGTCGTGGTGATCCCGGTCGGCGTCTTCGTACCGGGCGCGGCCATCGCCGAACTCCAGCTTTTCTAGAATACCTGCTTCCTCAAACAATTTGACCGTGCGGTAGACCGTCGCGATGGAGATATTCGGATCCTGCGCCGAGGCGCGGGTGTAGAGATCTTCGACATCGGGGTGGTCATCGGCTGCTTCAAGCACGCCTGCAATGATGCGGCGCTGTTCGGTCATGCGCAGGCCCTTGGCCTCGCAGCGGCTTAAAATTGTTTCTCGCATCAAGCTTCCCTCTCAATACCCAAGGTCTAGGGGCGCGCACTGCCGTTTGCAATTCGCGCCTTTGGGTCAGGTCCCGCAAAAGGTGCGGGTGACGGCTTCTTCGGGGGTTGCGGGCAGGCGATAGGCCGCATTGGCCTCCGTTTCGGCGAAGGGGTCGCGCAAAACCTCCCAGAGCGCGTTGAACGGCGCGTCATCGCCTGCGTCACAGGCCGTGATCGCCTCTTGGATGCGGTGATTGCGCGGGATCACAGCGGGGTTGGTGCGCGCCATCAGCGCGGGGTCTGGCGCGTGAGCTTGCCATTTGGCGTGCCACTCAGCGTAGGCGGTAGTATCGCTAAACAGTGTTTGCGCAGTATCCGCTGCCAACGCCCGGAACGTGTTGGTGAAATCCGCGCGTTCAGTCGCCATCAATTCCAGCAACTCGACACCCAGTCCAAAATGCGCGCGCTCTAACCCGATTTTTGCTGCTAGTTTTGTTTCCCACGCGGCGGCGTAGGCAGTGTGAAATTGTTCCAACGCGTCGGTCATTTCGGCAATGCCCGCCTCTTGGTCATCCCACAACGGCAGGAGGGCTGTGGCCAGTTGCGCAAGGTTCCAAAGGGCGATGTTGGGCTGATTGCTATAGGCATAGCGGCCCATTTGGTCGATCGATGAGAATACTTGGCCCGGAGTATACGCCTCCATAAAGGCGCAGGGGCCGTAGTCGATGGTTTCGCCCGAAAGGGTCATGTTATCTGTGTTCATGACGCCGTGGATAAACCCCAGTCCAATCCATTCCGCGATCAAGTGCGCTTGGGCCTGCATCGTGTGCGCCAGCAGGCCAAGGGGGCCTTTGCGGTCGGGGGCGTGGCGGTTAAGCGTGTAATCAACCAGCGCGGCGACACCTTCGCGGTCGCCTTGGCTGGCAAGCCACTGGAATGTGCCTACGCGGATGTGGCTTGCGGCCACACGGGTCAGAACACCACCGGGTTCCCACCCGGACTGACGCAGCACTTGCTGGCCTGTCCGTACGGCGCAAAGCGCGCGGGTGGTGGGCACGCCAAGAGCGGCCATTGCCTCACTAACCAAGAATTCACGTACAACGGGGCCAAGCGCGGACCGGCCATCGCCAGAGCGGGAGTAGGGCGTAGGGCCCGCGCCCTTGAGTTGCACGTCGCGTCGGTCCCCTTGGGTGTCGATAACTTCACCCAGCAAAAGCGCGCGACCGTCGCCCAATTGCCCAGACCAATGGCCAAACTGATGCCCGCCATAGACCTGCGCCAATGGCCGCGCCCCCGGTGGCGGAGCGTTGCCTGCAAAGACATCCAGAGCCGCGCGGATGTCCGCCCCGTTGGTGCCAAGGTCTTGGGCCAAGTCGTCATTCACGGCCAACCAAGACGGGTCCGCGACGGCAGTGGCTTGCATCGGGGTATAGAACCGGGCGGGCAGATCCGCATAGGTGCTCTCAAACGCTAACATCGCCCACCTCATGGGTTAATTTGTGAATTGTGCCGCGTGCAGGGGCGGTCAAAGCCGCGCCAAACGCTCGACCAAGAGGGCAAAAAAACCGTCGGCGTCAAGATCGCCAAGAAACAGCGCGTTGGGCGCACGGTCCGTCACGCGCCACCAGTCGGCAACGGTCATGCCACGGGTGAGGGGGCTGTTGACCTCAATCTCAACATTGACGAAGCGCCCTGTGAACAGCTCTGGTTTCAGCAGATAGGCAATCACGCATGGGTCATGCAAAGGAGCGCCGGCACTGCCATATTTTTCTTTGTCAAAGCGCTCAAAGAAATCGGTCCACTCGGCGACCATGCGCCCGACTTCGGTGCCAAGCGCGCGGAAAGCGGCCACGCGCGGGGCGGTGGCCAGTGCTTTGTGCGTTACATCCAATGGCGCGACGACCAAGGGCACACCAGCGGCAAATACAGCCTGCGCGGCCTCTGGGTCGACATAGATGTTAAATTCCGCGGCGGGAGTGATGTTTCCCACCTGAAAATACGCCCCGCCCATCAAGACGATTTCCTGCACCCGCTCAATGATATCGGGGGCACGGGCAAAGGCGGTCGCGATGTTGGTCAATGGGCCCAATGGGCATAGCGTCACGGTGCCCGATGGTTCGGCCCGGAGTGTGTCGATGATGAAATCGACGCCGTGTTGTTCCTGCAAGGGCATCACCGGATCGGCCATCTGCGGTCCGTCGAGCCCCGTCTTGCCGTGCACATGTTCTGCCGTCACCAGCGGCTGGCGCAGGGGGCGATCGCAGCCCGCAAACACAGGCAGGTCGGGGCGTCCCGCCAGCTCACACACGATGCGCGCGTTTTTCTGGGTCAAGGGCAGGGGCACATTTCCCGCCACCGCCGTTAGGCCAAGAACCTCTAACTCTGGTGATCCGAGGGCCAATAGGATCGCTACGGCGTCATCTTGTCCGGGATCAGTGTCTATGATGATTTTGCGGGTCATTGTCGCGCCTCCCTTGGCGTTGGTCTCGCTGCGGCGGCGCGCATGTGCAAGGTGTTTTTGCGGGCCTAGGCGGTTTTTTCGGCGTGTTTGGCGGCGTCCCAAAGTGCGTCCATCTCGGCTAGATCGCTGTCTTCGGGGCGACGACCCTGCGCGGCCAGAGCGGCCTCAATCGTGCCAAACCGGCGCACAAATTTGGCGTTAGCGGCTCGCAAAGCGGCCTCTGGGTCGACCCCCATGTGGCGGGCAAGGTTTGCCATGACAAACAACAGATCGCCCATTTCTTCGGTCACTTCGTCTGCCGAAAGGTGGTCTTGGGCTTCGATCAGCTCGGCGGCTTCTTCTTGCATTTTAGCGAGCACTTGCGTGGTTTCCGGCCAGTCAAACCCAACCCGTGCGGCGCGCTTTTGTAGCTTGACGGCGCGCAACAGCGCAGGCAGCCCAAGCGCCACATCATCCAACACACCACCACGCGCCTTGGCCGCGCGCTCGCGGGCCTTTTGTGCCTCCCAGTCGGCAACTTGTTGTTCGGCTGATTTATCGCGGCTTTCGTCTCCGAAAATATGGGGGTGCCGGTCGACCATTTTCTGCGCCACGCCCTCGGCCACGGCATCAAAGTCGAAATGCCCGGCCTCTGAGCCGATTTCACCGTGATAGACGACCTGCAAAAGCAGATCGCCCAGTTCACCTTTAAGCTCAGCCATATCGCCACGCTCGATTGCATCGGCGACCTCATAGGCTTCTTCTATGGTGTAGGGTGCGATGGTTTCAAATGTCTGTTCGATATCCCACGGGCAGCCGGTTTTCGGGTCGCGCAGGCGGCGCATGATCTCTAGCAAACGGGGTAATCCGCCGCCGGGGGTCTTGCAAAGTGTGTCACTGTCCATTGCGGGTCCCCGTCTGTGCTTTACAGTCTCGATCAAAGCCCAGAATCCAGATGAGGACAACCCATGCCCGTGCTCAATTCCATCGCGGACCTTGCACCGCAAATGACCGAATGGCGGCGCTGGTTGCACCAAAACCCCGAAATCGATTTTGCCTGTCACAAAACAGCGGAGTTTGTGGCTGCAAAGCTGCGTGAATTTGGGGTGGATGAGGTGCATGAAGGGATTGCGCAGACCGGACTGGTCGCGATCATCAATGGTGGAGCGGAGGGTCCGACGATTGGGCTGCGCGCGGACATGGATGCGCTTCCGATGCAGGAGGAAACAGGTGTCGATTGGGCCAGCCAGACACCCGGTGCAATGCATGCCTGTGGTCACGATGGGCACACGACAATGTTGTTGGGGGCGGCCAAATACCTCAGTGAAACGCGCCGTTTTTCGGGCCGGGTCGCGCTTATTTTTCAACCCGCCGAAGAGGGCAGCGGCGGTGGTCGTGTTATGGTGCAAGAGGGCGTGATGGACCGCTTTGATATCCATGAGGTCTATGCACTGCACAACGGGCCGGGTGTAGCGGCTGGTGCATTTTGGACCACGCCGGGCCCGATTATGGCGGCCGCTGATACATTCCGGATTGATATCACAGGCAAGGGCGGGCATGGGGCCGCCCCCCAAAACACATTTGATCCGATCACAGCCGCATTGGCCATTGGCAACGCGCTACACACTATTACCAGCCGCAATTTGCGCTCGGGCGATGATTTGGTCCTGTCTGTGACGCAGATACACGCAGGTACAGCCGACAATATTATTCCCGCCCACGCTTGGCTTGAGGGAACCGTGCGTACATTCACGCCCGAGGTTCGCGACATGGCCGAGACCCGCTTGGCCGAAATTGTGACGGGGCAGGCGGCAAGCTTTGGGGTGCAAGCCGTTGTCGATTATGATCGGGGGTATCCCCCGACGGTTAACCACCCTGCGCAAGCGCAGTTTGCTGCTGATGTTGCCGCAGAAATTGTGGGGCAAAGCAATGTGACCCCGGATGGTCGTCCCGAAATGGTGGCCGAAGACTTTGCCTATATGCTAGAGGCGCGCCCCGGCGCATATCTGTTCATCGGGAACGGCGATAGCGCGGGGTTGCATCACCCCAAGTATGATTTCAACGATGCGGTTGCGCCGGTCGGGGCCAGTTTCTTGGCCCGTCTGGTCGAGACCGCACAGCCGCTATGACGGGTCCGCGACCTTAACCCGCCCGCATCAACATTCCCCAAAGGTCACGCGTATCATCAGGGTCCGCGAGCATATCGAGCGGCTCATAGAACGGGTGATCGTTTAGCTGGGCGTGCACATATCGCAGGGCGCTAAAATCCTCAGTGGCAAAGCCGACGCTGTCGAACAGTGTGATCTGATCGTCGCGGGTCCGTCCCGATGTTTGGCCGGCAAACACCTGCCAAAGCTCGGTCACGGGGTGGTCGGGGTCTAGCTGTTGTATCTCTCCCTCAACGCGGGTTTGCGGCGGATATTCCACAAAGATATCAGAGCGGTGTAGAATATCTGGGTGCAGTTCTGTCTTGCCGGGGCAATCCCCACCAATGGCGTTTATATGCACGCCGCTGCCGATCATATTGTCGGTCAAGATGGTGGCAAATTGCTTGTCAGCGGTGCAGGTCGTGATGACCTGTGCGCCTGTGACCGCCTCTTCGGGGCTGGTGTGAGTGGTGACGTCAAATCCCTGGGCGCGCAAGTTATTGGCGGCCTTGGTCGTGGCTTTGGCGTCAATGTCATACAGGCGGAGGGTATTAATCTTGCATAGCTCGCGTATGGCAACGGCCTGAAACTCGCACTGAGCGCCATTGCCGATCAACGCCATGGTGTGCGCGTCCTGGGGGGCCAAAAGCCGCGTAACCAAGGCCGAGGTTGCTGCCGTGCGTAGCGCTGTTAGTAACGTCATTTCCGTCAGCATAACTGGATAGCCGGTATCGACTCGGCTGAGCACGCCAAAGGCCGTCACGGTTTGAAATCCGCGCGCCATGTTTGCGGGATGGCCGTTGACGTATTTGAAGCCATATTGCGCACCGTCCGAGGTGGGCATCAGCTCAATCACCCCTTCCTCAGAATGGGCCGCGATGCGGGGTGTTTTGTCAAACTCGGGCCAGCGCTTGAAATCTGCCTCAATTACAGATGCCATGTCGGCCATCATCTGGCCGGGTCCTATCGTATGGATCAAGCGCATCATGTTTGCGACGCTCACAAAGGGAACATACGCCAGATCAGAGGGTTGTAGTATGTCTTTCACGTCATTTTTTCCTTTATGCACTGCGTGTGACCCTGTCCAAAATCGTCCGACCCGCGAGAGATCCGCACAGATCCACCATCAGTTTCGCAGTCCGGCCTCGGTCATCGAGAAAGGGGTTCAACTCTACGAGATCAATCGCATTCACGAGCCCGCTTTCGTGCAGGACTTCCATGATCAGGTGGGCCTCACGGAAAGTGGCGCCACCGGGTACCGTGGTGCCGACAGCGGGCGCGATGCTTGGGTCAAGAAAATCTACGTCGAGGCTGACATGCAGACGGCCGTTGGCAGCACGCACACGGGCCAAGAACTCTTCGAGCGGTGCGCGCACGCCAGTTTCATCAATGGCGCGCATGTCATGTGCGTCGATCCCAAGGCGCTGGATCGCCGCACGCTCAGCCTGATCAACGCTGCGCAGGCCCATCATACAGATGTTTGGGCCGGGAATTGGGGCGTTTAGGGGCGTATAAATCCCCTCAAACCCTGCGCCGCCTGTCAGATAACCCATTGGCGTGCCGTGCAAATTTCCGCTCTCGGTCGTGTCGAGTGTGTGCAGGTCGGGATGGGCATCTAGCCACAGCACGAAAAGGGGGCGGCCATCGTGATGCGCCGCGTTTGCGTGCCCGCCGATTGACCCGGCTGCCATTGCGTGATCGCCGCCCATGAAAATGGGGATGTGATCGGTGCGGCAGACATGAAAACTGAACTCAGCGATTTGGTTCGTCCAGGCCACAACCTCGGCAAGGTGATGCACAGAGGGATTTGGATGCGGAATGTCTGGGCCAACCTCGACCCAAAGGGAGCCCACATCTTGGACATCGTGCCCCAAGGCGGCAAGCGACGGCCCAAGCCCCGCTGTGCGGTAGGCATCCGGCCCCATAAGGCAACCGCCACGGCCTGCGCCGATTTCAATGGGAATGCCGATCAATTGGTAACTGGGCACGCGCGTGATCCTGTGCTGGGGTCTATTGGCCCTAATATCGCCGCCCAAATCGTCAGGACATAGTGTCAAAGCTGTACAAAATGTGCCATATTGTTGGCATATTGTTAGGGTAATCTCACATAATGTTTGACTTGGATGACACCGACCGCGCGTTGATCGCGGCACTGAAACGCGACGGGCGGATCGCCACGACGCAGCTTGCGCGGCAGTTGAACCTGTCGCGTGCCACAGTCCAAGCCCGGATTGAGCGGCTGAAGGACCGCGGTGTGATCAAGCGCTTCACGGTTGAGGTCACGCTCGCGAGCGATGATGACGCAATTGCTGCGATCATGTTTATTGCACTGCAAGGTGCAATGAGCCGGGCAGTTATCCGGCAGCTGCGCAAAATGCCCGAGATCGTGACGTTGAATTCAACTAACGGCGGCTGGGACTTGGTCGCTCGGATCGAGGCGCAGGACCTGCGCCGGTTTGACCGGGTCCTTCGTGAGGTGCGCGAGATTGAGGGGGTCGTGAACTCGGAAACTTGCCTTCTGTTGGCAGAGGCGTAGCGTTACAGCAGCGCGCCGGTCCCCTGTAGCACCCCGTGCTCTAACGCATAGCGCGTCAGTCCAGCAGTTGAAGAAATCCCCAACTTGCGCTTGATGTTCTTGCGGTGGGTTTCCACGGTTCGAACCGAAATATCCAACTCAACCGCGACGTCCTTGTTGGATTTACCTTGGGCCAATTGCAGCAAAATCGTCTGCTCCCGTGAGGTAAGCGCCTCGGCCGCGCCGTCCACTGGCGTGAGAGACCCTTCAGCACCGGGGCACAAATACCGCTCTCCTGCCATGACGGTATCAATGGCGCGGCGGATTTCTTCGGTCGGAACATCCTTAAGGACATAGCCCATCGCGCCGTGGTTGAGGGCCGTGTTGATGTATTCGGGCGTGTCATGCATCGACAGGATTAATATGCGGGTATCGGGGTGGTTCTCTAGCAGGATTTCGGTGGCCGACAGCCCGTTGACCAACGGCATGTTCAAATCAAGCAGAATGACATCCGGAGCAAGCGTCGCGGCCTGATCAATGACCTCTTGGCCATTTGCGAGCGTGCCGACAACAACGATATCGTCATAGGTTTCCAGAATGGCGCGGATGCCGTCAGCCACCATCGGGTGGTCATCCACGATAAGAACCTTGATCGAATTCATAGGTTTTGATCCTTCGCTCGTCTTCCTGTGCCATCGCGTCCCGCTTGCGGTGCAAGCAGGTGGCTTAGGGGCACATCCGCCTCAATCACGGTGCCTGCATCCGTGGTGGTTACGCGCAAGGTGCCGTCCAATTGCTCGACGCGTTCTTGCATGTTTCGCAACCCAAGGCCACTGCGCCCGGTGCGCGCAACCGTTTGGTCGCGGCCTGCGGTTAGCCCTTTGCCGTTATCGGCAATGCGTAGCGTGGCCCCGTTGCGATGTCCTGCCACACTGACCGAGACTTCGGTCGCCTCAGCGTGGCGTTCAATGTTTGTCAAAGCCTCTTGCGCGATGCGGTACAGGGCATTCTTGGCCTCCGCATCGAGGCGGTTACGAAAGACCACGGTTTGAAAGTTCACGGGCACTTTGGTGCGGGCTGAAAAATCCTCGGCCAGCGCCTTGAGGGCAGGGCCCAGCCCAAGGTCATCCAAAACGCCGGGGCGTAGATCACGACTGATGCGCCGGACCTCACCGATGGCGCCGTGTAGGCCTTCGATGCCTTCATCCACGGCCTTGGTTGCCCCTGCGCCGCCCTTGGCAGTTAGCCGCTTGGCCAGTTCCAACTTATACCGCACCCCCACAAGGATCTGAGAGATTGAGTCGTGCAATTCGCGCGCGACGCGGCCGCGCTCTTCTTCTTGGGTGTCGAGCACCCGTTGGGTTAGCGCCTTCAGCTTGGCATCCGCCAAACGCCTTTCGCGGACTGTGATTAGGAGCCCCGAGAGAAACACGATCGTGAGGGCCGCACCGGTGATCAGCCCGATCTGCACAAATGTCCGCCGCACACGGCTTTGCGTTTCGGCACGTGCGGCGGCCACACTGGTCAACACCTCGTCAATAAACACGCCGGTACCAATCGCCCATTGCCAGTCCTGCAAGCCGATCACATAGGTGATCATAGTCGCGGTTTCCCCGGTCGATGGTTTTTCCCATTCATAGGTGTGATACCCGCCGCCGGAGCGTGCCACATCGATCAGCGTGTCGGTTATGGACACCCCGTTGGCGTCTGTCATTCCCGTCCAGTTGCGTCCGATCAGCCGCGTTTGCCGCGGCGAAACAAGGTTTGTGCCGTCGTAGTCATAAACAAAGAAAAACCCATCTTGTCCGTAAACCATCGCAGACAGGATCTGTGTTACCCGCAGCTTTGCCAACGCATCATCGGGGGCCGCATTGCCATAGATCGTCACAAAGGCGGTCCGAGCGAGGCTGAGGTAGTTTTTTAACTCTGCCTTTTTCGTTTCAATCAGGGTGCGTTCAAGGGCGGCCAACTCTCGCTCTGCCATGCGGCTGGATTGTATGTTGACCAGTAATGCGATGGCGGCAGCGGCCAAAACCAACGGGATCGTGGCCAGCCCAAAAAGCTGCTGACCGTAAGTCACACGGCGCAGACGGGTTAAGCGAGAAGAACGATGCGCAGGCGACATTGAGGGCCAATTGCCAATGGATTGAGCAACACGCCTAAGAATTTCTGACCGGTAGGGCAAGATTTTTTCAAATATCAGGGTTCTTGGGTATTTCCTTGTGGGGGCGGGGAACCTACCTTCCCGCGACTAACTTGCGTCAGCGTCTTCCGAGGGGGGAGTCGCTGTTCATTAATCCATAGGGGAGGAAAACCATGGATCGTCGTTCGTTTTTGAAGAATTCCGCGCTTGGCGGGACGGCAGCAGCGGCCGCAACGCTGGCCGCACCGGCCTACGCTCAGGGCAAACGCACCCTGACGATGGTGACCACGTGGGGCCGTGGCCTTGCGGGCGTGCACGATGCCGCACAGCGCGTCGCCGACAGCATCACAACCATGACCGATGGCATGCTCACCGTTGACCTGAAGGCTGCTGGCGAACTGGTTGGCGCATTTGAAGTATTTGACGCGGTCAGCTCCGGTCAAGCCGACATGTACCACGGCGCAGACTACTACTTTGTGGGTCAGCACCCTGCCTACGCCTTCTTCACGGCTGTGCCCTTCGGCATGACCGCGCAAGAACTGGCAAACTGGTACTATCACGCCGGCGGCATGGAAAAGCACGACGAACTGGGTCAAATCTTTAACCTCAAGTCATTCCTTGCAGGCAACACCGGCGCACAGGCCGGCGGTTGGTACCGTCAGGAGATCAACGGCCCAGAGGACTTTAACGGCCTGAAGTTCCGTATGCCCGGTCTCGGCGGCAAAGCCCTTGGTAAGCTCGGCGCATCGGTGCAAAACCTGCCCGGTTCCGAAGTGTACCAAGCGCTGGCATCCGGTGCGATCGACGGCACCGAGTGGATTGGTCCATGGGCTGATGAAAAAGCTGGCTTCCAAGAGATCACAAAGACCTACTACACCGCTGGCTTCCACGAGCCAGGTGCAGGTCTGTCTGTGGCGACCAACCGCGAAGTGTTCGAGGGCCTGAGCCCCGCGCACCAGAAGGTCATCGAAATCGCAAGTGCGGAAGCCCACCAGTGGAACCTCGCACAGTTCTTGGCCAACAACGGTACTGCGCTGCAACGTCTGCAGTCCGCTGGCGTTCAGGTCCGCAGCTTCCCTGACAGCGTTTGGGATGCATTCGGTCGCGCGTCGCAAGAAGTGCATGACGAGAACATGGGCGACGAGATCTACAAGTCGGTCTACGACAGTGCAATGTCCTCCATGCGCGCCTCTTCGCGTTGGATCGAAGCTGCCGAAGGTACATACCGCGCACAGCGTGACCGCGTGCTCGGCTAATTGCCAAAAACGTGGGTGGGGCCGTTTGGTCCCGCCCATTTTTCTTATCACGACAGTTGCCGCGTAAGCACAGTCATATTCGATGGTGCTGCGGAGTGCGGTGGGCCACGCCCGCCCAACGATACACCCCGCAATAACATGCGTGGGAGGGGAAGACCGGTCAAAGGGTGCATAAACCCACCGGGTATTATCGCGAGGGAAACGAGATGCTCGACGCAGCGCTTTGGGTCATTACCAACATTGGGGCGGCCTTTTACAACACTGGCTATGCGATCTTGAACCCAAGCACGTGGCTTGATTGGTCCGATCCAGTCGCCAAAGTGCGGTTCATTTACTACGGCGGTTCGGTCGAGTTCTTCTTTGTCGTGTTCACGACGTTCCTTGTTCTAACAGCGATCGGCTTTTGGAAGCGCACGTTCCTATGGGGGTTGGTGCGCGGGCTTGAGGGCTTTGCAAACACACTGGGCCGTTTCGCGGCTTGGGCTGGCCTGTTGATGGTGCTGCAACAGATCATGATCGTGTTCTTGCAGCGTATTTTTCGCGTGTCTGAAATCACGCTTGGGCCATTCGGCACGGTATTCACGCGCGACCTGAGTTGGTACTCAGAAGAGCTTAAGCTTTATAATGCAATGATTGTTTGCTTGTGTGTCTCCTACACGTTTGTGCAGGGCGGCCACGTTCGTGTGGACCTTGTTTACTCGGCGGTGTCGCACCGCACCAAGCGGGTGATCGATATGCTGGGCAGCGTTCTGTTCATGATGCCGGTCATGGTGCTGACCTGGATGTACGCTTGGTTCTTTATGTGGCGTCACCTCGTTACGCCGAAAATCTCGGCCTCCGACAATCTTGATTTGTTGGAGCGCAAAGCGCGCATTTTGAAATGGAATGTTGAGACCATTGGCTTTTCGCCCAATGGGTTTGACGCCTACTTCCTGTTTAAGGTGTTGATCGTCGCGTTCTGCGGCTGCGTGTTCCTGCAGGCGTGCGCCTTTTTCTGGCGTAGCTATCTCGAATGGTTCGAGGGTGAGGCCTCTGCGGGGAAATATCTGGACAAAGACAAGCTGGGCGACGCGGAAGCGGAACGCGCGGCAGAAATCCACTAAGGGGCAGACAGATGATTTTGGGGTTGGACGGGATCGAAGTCGGTCTGTTGATCGTTTTTATGTGCCTTTTCGGGGGCATTATGTCGGGTTTTCCGGTGGCTTTTGCCATCGGTGGGGCAGGGATCATTTCGTTTGGGATCATCGCGGCGCTCGATAGTGCAGGGATTTTGATCCACCAAGCGATCGACTCTGGCTCGGCCGAGTATGGTGCGCTGGTGGCCGACGGGATCGCGCGGGATGCGATTTCGGTCTTCCGGTATCCTGAATTGCCGCGCGTCGAAGAGGCCTTGTTCCCCGGCGGGTGGGAGTTGGCGGTTGACCGCAACCTCAGCTTTATCGTGAACCGCATGAATGAGCGCGTGATCGCGGGCGCCTCAATCGAGACACTACTGGCTGTTGCGATGTTTGTGATGATGGGCATCACGCTGGAACGCTCTAAAATCGCGAATGATCTGCTGACAACAATGGCACGTTTGTTTGGGCCATTGCCCGGCGGGCTTGCTGTGTCGATCGTGATTGTGGGTGCGTTTTTGGCGGCTTCCACCGGGATCGTCGGTGCGACTGTTGTGACGATGGGTTTGTTGGCTTTGCCGACAATGCTGCGCAACGGCTATTCGCCCGAACTGTCCACTGGTGTGATTGCGGCGTCGGGCACCTTGGGGCAGATCATCCCGCCCTCTATCGTCATCGTGCTGCTGGGCACCTTGGCTGGTGATTTGTATTCAACTGCCCAAGAACAGCGCGCGCAGTTTGTTGGCTGCGGCGATGCCCTGACATATCTTGGCAAGCCTGCGGTTGTGTCTGTTGGGACCCTGTTCCAAGCCGCCTTGCTGCCCGGCATCATGCTCGCCTTCCTGTACGCAGCCTATGCGTTTGGCTTTGCGCTGTTGAACCCGTCCAAGGCGCCGCCGGTGATCTTTGCCGACGATAAACCATCGTTGATTACGCGTTCCGATGCGTTGACTTGGTTCTTGTTTGCACCTGTGGGCATCATCGTGGCTGTCGTAATCGCGGTGCAGGCAGGCATTGTTGGCTCACAATCCGTCCAAGTCAGCGCGTTCTCGGCGTCGGGTGAAACGGCGTCTTTGCGGACCAATGTGTCCGAGCAATGCTCGGCTGCGATGATCGATCTGCATGGCCAAGAAGCCTGGGACATGGCCGTAGCAGAGCAGGCAGAGATTGAGGCATCAGGCGGGGTTGTCGCGTCACGCGAGCTTACGACTGAGGAGCGTGATGTCTTGCGCCAAGAGGTCGTGGCCAACGCGCCCGCGATTGGCTCGGGCATCGCGACATTGTTCATCCTTTTGGCCTTGGTCCTGACGACTGCGCGGGGTGTGAACCCTATGGCGTCACCTGCGCCGCTGATTGTGGGCGGCCTTGGCGTTGTGCTTGCCTTTGTCATAGACATCGCACTGCTTGGCCCGCTGACATCCTCTGGGACAACGTTTGTGTTGATGGCTATCCCCTTGGCTTTGGTGGCCTATGGGTTGCGCACAGCCTTTGGCCGTTTGGCGCAGAACGAATTGCTTCGCGTGGTGTTCCCGCCGCTGGTGTTGATCGTGGCGGTGCTTGGATCGATCCTTGGTGGTATTACGAACCCAACGCCCGCTGCGGCCTTGGGGGCAGGTGGGGCCATCATGCTGGCCGCCTACCGCAAGCTGCGAGAGGATCAAAAATCCGGAAAATGGATCCTGATTGCGAGCTTCTCGATCATTATCCTGATCATCTTTGGCGTGAATTTTGATTTGCGCGTGGGTGTTGGCACCACCACGATAGCCGACCAGATCGCGATGCTGATCGCACAGGCCTCGTACCACATCGCATTTGGTGGTCTGCTGTACGCGTGCTGGGTGCTGTTCAAGACTGGCGTTCTGCCACCTGTGGTGCGCGAAACCGCCAAGGTTACGTCTATGGTGTTCACCATCCTGATCGGTTCGCAATTGCTGAACCTTGTGGTGATTTCCTTCGGGGGTGAACACTACATCCAAGAGTTCCTGCGCAGCTTTGATTCAGAGATCAAAGTGTTCCTGATCGTTATGCTGGTGCTGTTCATTCTTGGGTTCGTGCTCGATTTCCTTGAGATCATTTATATCGTAATCCCCATCGTTGGCCCCGTTATCTATGGCGGGACGATGGACCCTAAGTGGGTAACGATCATGATCGCCGTGAACCTTCAGACATCGTTCCTGACACCGCCATTTGGTTTTGCGCTGTTCTATCTGCGGGGCGTCGCACCGAAGGAGGTCACGACAGGCCATATTTACCGCGGGGTCCTGCCGTTCGTCTTGATCCAAATCGCTGGACTGGGGCTGCTTTGGATGTTCCCCGGGGTCGTCTCTATCATCCCGGATTTGCTCCCGAATAACTGATAAGAAAAGGGCGCCCTGCGGGGCGCCTTTTTTATGTCCGGGGGCTCGTGATTTAGTCCAGGCCGCTAACGAGCAGGCTGGCTGTTCGGTAGGGTGATTTTGGCCACTTGTTCCGCGATAGGGTCCACGGACAGCGGGTGCATTTCGGCGGTATGGTCATCCGGGTCGCCGATATCCTGCCACTCACCGTTCTTGTAAATCTCAAGACCCGAGAAGTTGGCCTTGTATCCCATTTTGGACGATCCAGGCACCCAGTAGCCCAAATAGACGTAAGGCAGGTCGGCATCGAGCGCGATGCGTACATGATCCAAAATGACATAAGTCCCCAGCGAGGCCTTCACCATAGCCGGATCATAGAAGGAGTAGACCATCGACAGGCCATCCTCGAGGACGTCTGTCAGGCACACTGCGTGCAATTTCCGCTCATGGGCGGATTTCTGCCAATACTCCACAACGCGGGACCGGATTGGCGTTTCTTCGACCATGGCCGCGAACTCAAATATGTCCATATCTGCCATGCCGCCGTCCGCGTGTCGGCTATCTAGATACGACCGAAAAAGCGCGTATTGCTCTTCTGTCGCCCAAGGTGAAATAGCCTCCCGCTCAAGGTTTTTGTTGCGGCGCATGGTCCGGCGCTGGCTCTTGGAGAGTTCAAAATCAGCAACCCGTATACGGGCCGACATACAGGCCGCACAATCTGCGCAAGATGGGCGGTACAGCACGTTTTGCGACCGACGGAACCCTTGCTGTGAAAGTGTGTCGTTTAGCTGTTTTGCGTTGTCCCCTTGAAGGGCGGTGAACAACTTCCGTTCCTTCCGGTCCGCAAGATACGGACACGGTTGCGGCGCAGTCACATAGAACTGCGGGGCAATGGGAAGGGTGTGGCGCATGGAGATCCGACTGTTAATTTCGCTAAACGTAACATTGCGCAAACTGTGTGACCAATGGTTTTTGGGCACAGCGCGGTCATCCGGTTTTGCGCCCTAGAGCCGGGGGCGATTGATGGCTGCGGTGCCTAGCAACACATCATGCAGGCCCTGACGACGTTGTGTCATTAACATCATTCCCCAAGAGATTACCTGGGGTAGGAAAAAGGTTAAGCTGATCAGATAGAAAATCGTGTGCAGCGCGGCCTCTCCAGAGGTGAGTTGGTGGCCCTCGCTGTTGCGAAATTCGATGCCGACAACACGCATGCCCGGCGTCGCGGATTTGGCAGCAATCGTGGTGATCCGGTAGACAACCGAAAGGGCTAAAAACACCACCGGAAAAAAGAAAAACCCCACAAACAGCGTCGCAAAACCAAAAAGGACCGTCAGTGTCCCGATGACGGCTGTGTCTAGCATCCAAGCCAACACGCGTTTCAACGTGACGCCCTCGTAAAAGCCGGGCTGAAGTTCGGGGTCGGGAAGGCCGGAGGTGTGCGTATCATAATGCATGGTGCGGATCATCTGCTGAAAACATGGATTGGAAGAGTATGCAGGCACGGGCCGCTTTTGTCAGCGGCTCCGTACCTTGGGTGGATTAGGCGTCTGCTGGTTCAGTCGCTTTTTCCGCGCTGGCCTTTTTGGCGGCATCCGCACGATCAGCCATAAAATCGTCGAACTCGGACTTATCTTTGGCTTCGCGCAACCGTTGGAGGAATTCCTCAAACGCAGCTTGCTCGTCCTCTAGGCGGCGCAACATATCGGCTTTGTAGGCGTCAAAGGCAGAGTTGCCAGAGGTCGTGAATGTGGCGCGCTCGTGGGCTGTGCGGCGGCAGGATTTTCCAGAAAACATGCGTTTGCTCCAAATCATATAGGCAAGAAGGGCGAGGCCGATGGGCCAGAAAAAGATGAACCCGAAGACCATCGTGGCGATCCAAGCGCCTTTGCCACGGGCATCAAGCCAGCTTTCGGCGCGCGCGAGCCAGCCGAGGGGGCGGCTGGCGGTGTTGGGAGTAGAGGCAAATGTGGTCATTGGGGCGGTCTCCTTGGGGCGTTAAAATTCAGATGTAAATGTGCTTCACATCATAGGAGATGGGGGATGTTAATCGCATTAACAAGGACGTGCCGCGAAAAAAGTGAATCTTTTTTACATTGTTCGCGATTAGATCGCGAGTTTTACACGAACTGTTCTAGTAATTCGCGCACAGCCACCTTGGCCCGCAGCTTCGCGCAGAGCAAAAAGATGCCACCGAATTTTCGTTGCAAGAACAACGCATCAATCGGCAAAGGGGGTGGTATAAACCCGGCGGCGGCCAATGCGCGGCCCTCATCCTGCATCTGCCGCGGCATCACAGGATCAGCCAGATCAAAGGGCGCATCGGTACGTAATGGGGCAAAGACGATATCCATCATACGCAGGATCTGTTCCCGATGTTCGGGCGCAGTTTCGGGTTGGTAAAACCCGATCTCTTGGCAGATCGCGTCCATGGCGGCGCGATCCGCATCAAGACCCGCACGCATGAGGGTGCGGTATTGCGCGATAATCTGGCTGCCAAGCCGGCGCGTGGCCCCAAAGTCGAGCAAGATGATCTGCCCAGTAGCGGGGTCGTAGCGGTAATTGGCAAAGTTGGGGTCGGTTTGCATGACTCCGAATTCGAACAACTCACGCAATAGCAGTTCAATGAGGGCATGGGCGATGGTGTTGCGCATCGGCTCGGGGGCTTGGGTCGCGGCCTCAATCGGATCCCCCTTGATAAATGACATCGCTAGAATGCCGGGGGTTGTCCAATCCTCGTGCAGGGTTGGCACAATGTAGCGATCATCACCGGCCAAAAGGGCGCCGAATTCGCGCAAGTATTCACCCTCTAGGGCATAGTCGGTTTCATCGTGCAGTTGTTTGCGGGCTTCCTCAAGGTAGGGGGCCAATTCAAATCCCTTAGGCAAAAGACCCGACATCCGCACAAGTGCGCCGACATTTGCCACATCACTGTCGATGCTTTGGGCAACGCCAGGGTATTGAACTTTGATCGCCATGTCGCGGCCATCGCGGGTGTGTGCACGGTGTACTTGTCCGATGGAGGCGGCCGCGATGGGACGGACGTCAAAGGTCGTAAATTGACCCAGCCATCCCTTGGGCCAATGCGCGGCGAGCACCTTTTTTAGCTGCGCGGGTGGCATGAAGTGCGCGTCATCCCGCAGCCGAGCAAAGATATCGGCCAGTTCCGGAGGCAGCACATCACCCGTATCCATCGACACCAATTGCCCGACCTTCATCGCCGCGCCGCGCATTTTGGCCAGCTGATCGGCCACGCGTGACATGTTGGCTGGGGTCATCAGCAGATCGCGAAACTGGGGGCGTTTGCCGCGACCCAACTCTGCCGCACCTCGTAGCGCCATGTTGCCAGCCACACCGGCAGTCATCGTGCTGAGCCGGGTTAGCCGCGATATCCGGCTGGAGGGCACGGGCAACGGGCGGCTATCAGATGGTGGTCGGGCCATGGTCTGTCCTTATAAGGCGAACCTCAAGGATAGGGCGTGTGACTGGGCGACAAGGGGTGGATCAAAACATTGCACAATCCGACCCCGGGGGCAGGGGATCAGCGCCCTCTGGCAAGGTGGGGGTGTAGTCGAAGCTGACCACGGTGGCCCCAGTGTCAAAGGCAATGAAGAGTTGCCCAGATCCGGGGCGGATCGCGATCCCCTCGGGGTCGGTGCCATATTCCAACAGCGGCGCGGTCGACAATAGCGTTCCCTGAGGGTCGAACTCGTAAAGGCTGTTTGTTCCCTCAAAATCATCCACAATCAGCAGATGGCCTGTGCGCGGGTCGCGCGCGATGCCTTGGGCTTCGCTTAGGGGCGGGTTGAGCGACATCGTATTGATCCGGCGCAGGATTTGGCCATCGGGGGCAAGCCAGCTTAGGTATTCTGGGTCGTCCTCAACGGTGATGATTGATCCATCAGCGTCAACCACCATGCCTTCGGTATCGGCCCAGTTGGATGAAATCGTGAAGGGGGGCGCGATGGCGACCCCATCCTTGGTGAGCCGCTGAAAATTACCGCGTCCGTCGGCCACGATCAGGTCAGACCCTTCAAGTGTGATGGCCTTGATCCGCCCCATGTCCGAGCGAATGCGCCGCAGTTCATACCCATCGAGAGTGGTCAGAACCGCCTCCGGACCTTCATTCGCGATCCACAGGCCGCAAAAATCGGGATCGTACTCAAGGCTTGCGGGACGGTTGAGCGTGAAAACACCGGTCTGGGTCAGTTCCAACGCCGCAGCAGAGGTGCCCCACAGGAGGGCGAATAGGATCATGAAGCGGGTCATCGTAGCCTCCTGTCAGGATGCTTTAACGATGGGGCAAAACGCACCGGGTTCAAGGTTGATGGCCGTGTCACCGGGCGCGTGGAGCCCTTTGGATTAACCCGCTACCGGTTGAAACGCGGCCGCGAACTTATCGCGCAACTGGTTTTTCTGAACCTTGCCCATCGTGTTTCGCGGCAGTTCGGCAACGACCTCAATGTGCCGCGGACGCTTGAAACCAGCAAGGTCGCGACGCGCGATGTCTTGGATGGCTGCGGTGTCAATTTTGGCCCCGTCCTCGGGCACCAACACGGCAATGACACTTTCGCCAAAGTCGGGATGCGGCGCGCCAATTACAGCGCTTTCTTTGACGTTGGGCAGAGCATCAAGGAACAGCTCGATCTCTTTGGGATAGATGTTGTAGCCGCCGGAAATGATCAGATCTTTGCCGCGCCCGACGATGTGGACATAGCCTTCGGCATCGATCAACGACAGATCACCGGTAATAAAGAACCCATCTTCGCGCAGCTCTTCGCGAGTCTTTTCAGGCATTTGCCAATAGCCTTTGAAAACATTGGGGCCACGCACCCATAGAACGCCGATTTCACCGGTGGGAAGCTCCGCGCCAGTTTCGGGATCGCAGACCTTTGCCTCTACGCCTGGTAAGGGGAAGCCCACAGTGCCAGCGCGTCGTGCACCGTCATAGGGGTTCGAGGTGTTCATCGAGGTTTCTGTCATGCCGTAACGTTCCAAAATGCGGTGGCCGGTGCGATCCTCAAACTGTGTGTGCGTATCGGCCAGCAACGGCGCCGAGCCAGAGATGAACAGACGCATGTGCGCGACCAAATCTTTGGAAAAGCGGGCCTCATCCAATAGGCGGGTATAGAATGTAGGCACGCCCATCATCGTCGTGGCTTCGGGCAGGCGGGCCAGCACGGTTTCGACGTCAAACTTGGGCAGGAAGATCATTGATCCTCCGGCCAACAGCATGACATTTGTCGCCACAAACAGCCCGTGGCTGTGGAATATTGGTAGCGCGTGCAACAGGACATCATCGTTGGTGAACCGCCACGCTTCCACCAAGGATTGAGCGTTTGACAGCAGGTTTTCGTGGGTCAGCATCGCACCTTTGGACCGACCTGTCGTACCGGAGGTGTATAGCAATGCGGCCAGATCATCTTTGTGCCGCGCTTCGGCGTCAAAGGTGTCGGCTTGGGCGGTGACCAAATCCGTCAGGGTCCCCCGGCCATCCGCGCCCAACGTTTTCAACTGTGCGCCGGCTTGCGTCGCTATTCCGCGTAAATCCGCCTCTTCGGCAGGGTCGCAGACGAATAGGGCCGCGCCGCTGTCACCGACGAAATAATCCAATTCGCGGGGCGTGTAGGCCGTGTTGAGCGGGAGAAACACTGCCCCCGATTTCACGCAAGCCGCATAGAGGGCAAGCGCTTCGCAAGATTTTATCACATGAACCGCCACCCGATCCCCCGGCGCAACGCCCAACGACACCAATGCGTTGGCGGTGCGATTGACCTCCTGCAAAAACTCCCCGTGGCTGACGGTTGTGCCATCGGCTAGGTGCAGGAAGGGGGTCGATTTGCCCTCATGCGGAGCGAAAAGCGCGTCGTACAGGGGATTGGTCATGAGGTCGTCTTTCTTGATTGAAGCACCGGTCTAGTCGTCCGCGGCTGCGTCCGCTTTATCTGCTTGGTTCAGATACCGGGTAAAGCCGGAGGTTGTGTGTTGTTCACCTGCGCGCCGGGCGCTGTCTGTGTCGCCTGCGATGATGGCGTCGCTGATGGCGCGGTGTTCTTCAAGTGAGCGGGCAATGTTAGTAGCGCTCGATAGGCCGCGGCGCCGGAACAGATGCATTTCCTTGATCATATTGTCGTACATCGCCTTGGCGCGGGGGTTGCCTGCGTTTTCAAGGATCAGATCGTGGAATTCGATGTTCAGCGGATAGTAGGCCTTGGGGTCGTTGTTATCGTTGGCCTTTTGCATCCGCTCAAGGTTTGTTTGCAGCTTGCGTGCAAGGTGGGGGGCATCATTGTCGGCGACCCTCCGGGCACAGGCGGAACAGGCCATGGCAAAGATCGCACCACGTAGATCGTAAAGATTGCGGATCTCATCTAAGGTGGTTTCATGCACAAACGCGCCACGGTTCGCGATCAGATCGATAAGCCCGGAATCCGCAAGGGAGCGTATCGCCTCTCGCACGGTGCCTCTGCTGACACCCATCGCGTTGGATAGCGAAAGTTCGTTCAGCTTGACGCCGGCCGCGAGTTCACCCTCAACGATCAGCCGTTCAATTTCACCACGGACCTCGCCAGCCAGTGTCGCGCGACCTTGTCCGATTGTATTTGTCGAAAGAGCCATGTGTTCGTTTCTCCCGCCTCTCAAAATTTGTCAACAATTAACATTTATATTGCTAATCGCTGATCGTTGTCATACAGCTTATTTCACAATTTGACCACGGGAGAACCAAGATGGCGCAACCCGCAGATCACGCGGACCACGGTGCGGCTCAGCCGACGGCAAGCGGCGAAAGCCCAGTTGCTAGCATGGCGTTGCGCGGCATCCGAGTTTTGGATTTGACCCGCGTTCGATCGGGGCCGACCTGCGTGCGGCAGTTCGCCGATTGGGGGGCGGATGTTATCAAAATCGAGACACCTGTTGATAGCGCCCAACTTGGCGGGCCGCGTTCAGGGCCGGATTTCCAAAACCTTCACCGCAACAAGCGGTCATTAACGATAAATCTCAAATCAAAAGAAGGGGTTGAGGCGTTTCGCAAGCTGGCCAAGACCGCTGACGTCATCGTTGAAAACTTCCGCCCGGGTGTGAAGAAGCGCCTTGGTATCGATTATGAGACGCTGTCTGCGGACAATCCGGGCCTGGTTTATGCGTCAATCTCTGGTTTTGGGCAGGATGGTCCATTGGCGGGGCGGCCGGGTTTTGATCAGATCGCGCAGGGCATGGGTGGGCTTATGTCCATCACTGGCCAGCCTGGCGAGGGGCCCATGCGCGTCGGCATCCCGATAGCCGATCTGTGCGCGGGTCTTTTTGCCGCACAGGGTGTTTTGATTGCGCTGATGGAGCGCGCGACATCTGGCAAAGGTCAGTGGGTGCAAACCTCTCTGCTACAGGCGCAGGTGTTTATGCTCGACTTCCAAGCCGCGCGTTTCTTGATGGACGGTGTGGTGCCCAAGCAGGCGGGCAACAATCACCCCACGTCGATCCCCACCGGGGTGTTCAAGACCAAAGACGGTCACATGAACCTCGCCGTAGCGGGGCAAGAGATTTGGAAGCGCTTTGCAATAGCGGTTAAGCGCGATGATTGGCTTGACGACGAACGGTTCGCTACCGCGCCCGCACGCTCTGACAATCGCGATGCTTTGGGTGAACAGATTGAGGATATCACTATTACCCGCACGACTGCGGAGTGGATCGAGGTCCTTAATGATGCCGGCGTCCCGGTGGGTGAGATTAACGACATCGGCCAAGTCTTTGATAACCCACAAGTGCATCATCTGGGACTAGCGCAACCTGTCACCAGCCAAGAGCGAGGTGAGACGCATCTTGTCGGCCAGCCCATTCTGATGAGCCGCACGCCGAGCCACATTGCATCGCCCCCGCCGCTTGCGGGCCAGCATTCGACCGATATCCTTAAGGAAATCGGGTATTCTGATGCGGAAATTACATCCATGAAAGCGCTTGGCGCGATCTGAACTCATACCAACGGACGAGACCATGACCGACAAAATCATCACCGAAAAATCGGGCGATATTGCCCGGATTATTTTCAACCAACCCGAAAAGCGGAACGCCGTTTCGCTCGAGATGTGGGAGGCTGTCGAGGCGGCTCTTGATGCGTTTGAGTTCGACCCAGACGTGCGTATCCTGATCCTGTCGGGTGCTGGTGGTAAGGCGTTCGTATCGGGAGCTGACATCTCAAAGTTTGAGAGCGAGCGCGCTAGCGAAGAGGGCGTTGCGCGCTACAACGCGACGACCAAGCGGGTATACGACAAGCTGGAAGCATTCCCCAAGCCCACAATCGCCCAAATCAATGGCTTTTGCATCGGTGGCGGCGTCGCGCTGTCGCTGAGCTGTGATATGCGCATTTGCGGTAAGGGCTCGCAGTTCGCTGTGCCTGCCGCCAAGTTGGGTCTTGGCTATGGATTTCCGGGCATTAACCGCCTTGTGAATGTGGTCGGTCCGTCCTTTGCCAAGGAAATCTTCTTTACCGCCCGCCGGTTCGACGCCGAAGAATCCCGTATCATGGGTTTGGTCAACCGCGTTGTCGAAGACGACGAGGTCGCCCAAGTGGCCGAGGAAACTGCCAAGATGATCGCCGCAAACGCGCCAATGACTGTGGCTTCTGTCAAGTTCATCGTAGGTGAGACGCTAAAAGACGAAAGCAAACGCGACGAAGACGAATGCGCCCGCCGGGTCAAAGCCTGTTTTGATAGCCAAGACTACGTGGAAGGACGCCGCGCCTTCCTTGAAAAGCGAAAACCTCAGTTCGTGGGGGCTTGATGGCGGGTGATCGTTCTGCCCGCGTAGACGAGGCAGTCGTTCGACAGCATATGGAAGAGGTCATCGAAAGCCATGAACAGGCATTCGAGACCTTTTTCTTTGCTCGGTTTCTGGGGCTGAAATTTGAATACCTACCGGCTGAAGCGCCGGATGCGAACAAAGAGGTCTGCCGCCTGACGTTTGAGGTTACGGATATGCTGCGTAATCCCCAAGGGTCGCTGCATGGCGGGGCCATGGCCTCGGCGATGGATATCTCAATGGGCCATTTGGTGAAAAAGATCGCAGGCGCGGGAGCCACGATCGAATTAAAGGTCCAATTCATGCGCCCCGTGATGGAAGGGCTGGTCACTTGTGAGGGACGGTTTACAAAGAAGGGGCGGTCCTTGTCCTTTATGGAAAGCCGTCTTATGGGGCCGGATGGGAAACTTGCGGCCTTGGCCACAGCAACATGGAAAATGCCGGGATGACTGAACAGCTTACGTCCGAAATCAACCCTCACCTTTTGTCCGAAATCAGGGGCCGTTTTGCCCATGTCGATAGCTGCCCCTTTGAGGGCGAGCGGGTGTTTTTTGAAAACGCCGGTGGCGCGCTGACATTGAATTCGGTCGTGGAAACATCGGCTAAGTTTGCTGCGATCCCGGACAATCAGGGCCGCGATAACCCGGCGGCTCATGCGCTTGTCGCGCTGATCAACAAATCCAAGGCCGACATGGCCGTCTTTTTCAATGCGCCCGAGGGGCAGTTTTTCGTGGGCGAAAGCGGCACGGAGCTGCTGTTCCGTCTGGTCCGCACGGCCTGTGTGGCCACTGGTGCGGGCCGTGTTCTGGGCACAACGCTGGAACACCCGGCCACTCGCAGTGCCGCGCGCCACTGGTGCGAAGTTGTTGGCAAAGATCATGTTCTGGTGGCGCACAATGATGCAACTGGCTCTGTCACGGCGGCGGAATACGCAGCCGAGGTGACGCCGGATACCCGCGTGGCCACAATCCTACACACCTCACCTGTGACAGGCATGGGCGTGGATGTGGCTGCAATCGCCGCTGCGATCCGCAAGGTTGCGCCTGAGTGTATCATCATCGTTGATGGTATTCAGCATGCGGCGCATGGGCGGCTGGATATCGCAAGCTACGACATCGATGGCTATGTTGTCTCGCCCTACAAAGTGTTTTCGCGTCATGGCTACGGTGTGGCGTGGGTATCGGACCGATTGAACGCGCTCAAGCACGAGCATCTGATCGACGCGCCCGGAGATCCGTGGGAATTCGGGACCCGCGACACAGGCGCCTATGTGACGTTCTCTGATGTGGTTGATTACTTTGATTGGCTTGGCGGAGAGGTGTCTGGCGCTAAGGACAAGCGCGCAAGGATCGTGGCCGCAGGGGCGGCTATCCACGCCTACGAAAAAGGCCTGACTGATGGAATGATCCACGGTGTTGGCAATCAAACCGGGCTGGCGGATATGCCGAGCGTCACGATCATTGGCGGCGTTGATAACCCGCAGCGTGAGGGGCTTGTGTCAATCACCGTTGATGGAATTGCGGCCCCCGACGTGGTAACGCAACTGCGCGAACGGGGTATCCGTACCCACACCCGCAAGGCCGATCACTACTCGGGCAACATCCTCGATCCCTTAGGGATGGAGGCCGCTGTGCGCGTGTCGATGTGCCACTACAACAGTGATGTTGAGGTGGCTCAGTTCCTTCAAGCGATGCGCGAAATCACGGACGCTGTGTCCTAAGCGTCTGTAAGCGCTGTTAAGCTGGCCAGTAGGTCTGGTGCGATTTCGATCCCTTCCTCACGCGCGGTCGCGAGTGAGGCAAGGGCGCGCGCGCCGGGCAGGCGAGGCAGGCTTGTCTCAGTACCAGTGGCTGCGCTGTCGCGAACCATTCCGCGTGCATCATTCAGCCGTGCGCCAAGTGCATCCGGCGCGATGAGCTTTGCTGCGTCAATCACAATAAACATATGCCCGACATTCGCAGTGGCACTTGTGTCGAGGTTTGCGTTGGGCACCTCAGACAGCATCGCGGCACCGGACAGTCCGCCCGCAAGCAGGTCTAGGCATAGCGCAAGGTTCGCGCCTTTGCCGCCGCCAATCGCTTGCATCAATCCCTTCATTGCGGCTGTCGCGTCAGTTGTCGGGTTACCCGTTGCATCAGTGGCCCAAGTGTCGGGGATCTGCGTGCCCTTGGCGGCCGCTTGACGGACCTTGGACCGCGCCGCGACAGACATAGCGATATCCAGAATGACATGCTGGCCGTTCGCATCGGGCAGGGCGATGCCTAGGGGCGTGTTGCCGATGACTGCTTGATTGCCGCCCTGAGGGGCGATCATCGGGGACGTGTTGGTGGTAAATATTGCGGCAAAACCGGCCTCAGCGGCGCAGAGCAGTTGCGGCGCTAAGGCGCCCAGATGGGTCGATGCATGGCAAAATGCGGCCCCCATGCCGACATCACGCGCGGCCTGCATCGCGGCGCGGGTGGCCCGGATGGCGACGGCGGCCCCCAGCCCGTTTTGGCCATCTACATGGCGCAAGGCGGGGGCAGGGGAACGGATGATCGGCAGGGCATAAGGGTTCGCACCACCATCGCGCAGGCGCGCGACATAAGCCGGCACGCGGGTCAGACCGTGGGTGTCGATGCCCATCATTTCCGCAAGGACCAGCATCTGGGCGGCATCATCCGCCATATCGGCCTGCATCTTGGCCGCCCTAAAGGCCCCTGCGGTCAGCGCCTGTGCGTCTCCTTCGGAGAGCTTTGGCACGGCGCTACCCCTCGGCCTCAGCTGCGGGATCGACCTTGGGCTTTCCGAACCGGTTCAACATCGGCAGCAGCACGATCAACGTCACGGTCACACCGATGATCCAAAGTGACGGCGTGCGCTCCACAAAGATGCCGAACGACCCGCGGGAAATGGTCATGGTTTGGCGCAAGGCCTCTTCTGCCAGTGGGCCTAGAACAAGCGCGAGAACCAATGCGGCAGGTGAAAAACCATAGAGCCGCATGAAAAAGCCGACGATGCCAGCTGCGAACATCAAGTATGTCTCTACGAAACTTGCATGGACGCTGAACGTGCCAAGCGCGCAGACCACGACGATGCAGGGGGCCAGCATCCGGTAGGGGACCTTGATGATCTGCACAAACAGCGGAATCGCAAAGATGGAAATCGCCAAGAGCGCCATATTCCCAAGATACATCGAGGCGATCAGCCCCCATGCGAATTCGGGGTTTTGTTCCATGAACAACGGGCCGGGGCGCAGACCCCACATGATGAACGCCGCCAACAAAACAGCCGTCGAGGCCGAGCCGGGGATGCCCAGTGTCAGGAGCGGGATCATCGCCCCGGAAGAGGCCGCGTTGTTGGCGGTTTCTGGCGCCACAAGGCCTGCCATCTCACCCTTGCCGAAGTTCTCTGAGTTCTTGGACAGGGAGCGTTCTGTCGAGTACGCCATAAGCGAGGCAATGGTTGCGCCCGCGCCGGGGATCACACCCACCACAAACCCAAGGACCGAGCCGCGCACCATGGTCATCCGGGTCGAAAGCCAGTCCTGAGCCGTGGGCCAAAAACGCTCTTCGTTGTCGTATTGTACGATCCCACCCGTGCCGGTTTTGTGCAGTCCGTTGTAAAAGGCGTAGAACAGCTCACCCAAGCCGAAAAGACCGATCGCAATTGGGATGAAATAGATGCCGCCGATCAACTCTGCGGATCCAAAAGTGTACCGGCCTTGGCCCGTTTCCAGATCGACGCCGACGGTGCCGAGGGCAAAGCCGATCAGGGCCGAGATCACGCCCAGCTTCCAATTGGAGCCGATCATTACCAGCAGGGTCAGCATCCCCATCACCGCCAAAAGGAAGTATTCAGGTGGGCCAAAGCTGCGGGAGACTTGGCTAAAGAGCGGTGCGAGGATCGTGATGAGGATCACGCCAACGGTCCCGCCAACGAACGATGCGGCGGCCTGCATCACAAGGGCAGGGCCCGCGCGGCCGTTTTTGGCCAATGGAAATCCGTCGAAGGTCGAGGCGACCGTAGCGCTTTCGCCCGGAGTGTTGAGCAGGATAGAGGTGATCGTGCCGCCGTACATCGCACCGTAGTAGATTGCGGCCAGCATCATGATCGCGCCAATCGGGTCCATTCCGAAGGTCACGGGCAGCAAGATTGCAAGCCCCGCCGAGGGACCAAATCCGGGAATGACACCAACAATCATGCCGACGATGGCACCGATCAGAAGGTAGAGAATGTTGATCGGAGAGATGGCAACCGACAGCCCCATCATCAGATCCGCAAAGATATCCATGGTTCTACTCCGGCAAAAGGGTGGCGAGCAGCCAGTCGAGGGTGAGGGTCATATCGGAAGCTCAAAAAGCGCCGGGGGCATGTTTGCGTTCAACACGCGGTCAAACAGCAGGTACACGCCGCTTGGTACAAGGGTCGCAACAAGAAGGTTCTTGACGGGTTGCGTACGGTTCAACAGCATCAACGTCGCGCCAAGGAAGATAACTGTCGACACAAAGCCGCCAAACAGTTTCAGAAGGACCGCGTAGCTACAGGCCAACGCCATCAGGATCACAACGTCTTTCCACTTGCTTGGGTCGGTGTGTTCACGCTCCGCTTTGCGCAGTTCCTCAATGAGGGTCCACAGCGTGAATACGATGGCGGCCGTTCCGATCAACCGCGGAAAGAAGCCCGGACCAGGCCGGCCCGTCCGCGTTAGAAAGTTCAGGTCGGCATAGGCCACATAAGAGTAAAAAATCGCCCCCGCGAGGAGAACGACAAAGAAGGCGACGCGCATGATCTTGATGTCCTGTTTGGTCTTGTCGTCGGCCCCGATCCATACGGAGCCGACGACGTAGTCACTAAAGCGGGCTTAGTCGATTGCGCCGACTTCGCGCAGAACGACCTCAAAGCCGTTCTTGGTGTTCACAAGGAACTGGCGGAAGTCTTCGCCATACAGAACCGTGGGTGTCAGCGTGTTGCTGGAGATATACTCACCCCACTCTGGTGTCTGTACGACCTCTTTCATGGTGTTGATCCACCATTCCTGCGCCTCAGCAGGGGCGTTGGGTGCCAAGATCAGGCCACGGGGCATCGACACGCCGATATCGAACCCGATGCTGCCCATTGTTGGTACACCTTCAAGTGCGGCAGGGGTCGTTTGGCCCGAGAACACTAGTGGCTTAAGATCACCAGACTCGATGAGGCCGAGGATTTCCCCGGGGTTGCCGACCATCGCATCAAGCGCATTGGACAACAGCGCGGTGGTCTGCTCGGACATGGAGTTGAACGACACGTAGTCGAATTCAAAGCCAGCTTTTTCTGCAAAAAGCGTCGGCACGATGAAGTCTACGTTGACAGAACCAGTGCCGCCGATGTTCACCGGGTTGGTTTTGGCGTTAGCGATGAATTCGTCGATCGTGTCGATTTCACTGTCGCCGTTGACGACCAGCACAAGGTCATCCGTCGCGAGCAGTGCAACAGGCGTAAAGCTTTCGGGTTGCCATGGGGTGTCAGCCTGAAGCGGTGTCGTTACAAAACTGCCCGATGTGGTCGAAATCCCGTAGGGGTTTCCGTCTTGGGCGAACAGATAGCCCCAGCCCACAGCACCCGAACCACCAGCACGGTTTTCGGCAGAAATCTCACCATCGTACAGATCGTACTTGTTAAGAATTTCGATGATGCTACGCGCCATGATGTCGTTGCCGCCTCCGGGGCCGAACGCGATTGTCCAGTCCAGTGTTTCATCGGCGGATGGGTAGCTTTGGGCGATCGCAGGCGTTGCGATGGCCAGTGGTGCCGCAATGGCCGCAGCACAAGCTGCGCCCAACATCCGGCGTCCAAGTGTTTTTGTAAGTTCCATGGATTTTCCTCCCTATATCCAAAAGAATGCGAATGATCCGGCTGTTTTTGCGCCTGTGATCATTTGGGTCTTGTCGTCAGGTTTGCTCGCCTCGCTCACCGCTGTAGGTGCCCAAGAGACGTTGCTTGCCGTTCAGGTGGTGCTGGCTGCCAGCACGACTTGCGGCTTTGATGTCACCACTCTCAATCGCGCGAACAATCGCGTCGTGTTCTTGGTTTGACACCTCTAGTGCCAATGGACCGCTCAACACCCGTAGGCGCATCAAGCGAACCTCTTTGCACAGCCCGAGATACAGATCAGCCACGCGGTTGCTGTTGGCCGCAGTTGCGATTTTGTCGTGGAATGCGAGGTTCTCAGTAAAATAGGCGCTCTCATCTTTGCGTGCGGCGGCCTCGGCCATCCGGCTGACGCTGGCGCGCAGCTCAGCAAGCGCCTTGTCGTCGGCGGTGGCGGCGACCCGCGCGCACAGATAGCCAAATACCATGGCCCGCAACTCATACAATTCCAGTGCATCTTCCAAGGTTAGCTTGCGTACAAACACGCCCTTGTTGGCAACGGTTGTGACCAACCCATCCTTTTCGAGCGAACGCGCAGCCTCCCGCACGGGGGCGCGGCTGACACCCCTCAACGCCGCAAGGGTTTGTTCATTCAATCGCTCACCAGCAGGTACTTCACCACCCAGAATCATACGTTCCAACTCATCCCGTACTTCAAGGACGAGTGGCTTTTGTCGCTTTAATTCGAGGTCGTTAACCATGGTGTCACCTTCATTTTGTATGCTCATGCAGCAATATTAAATGTCGATTGTCAACATTATTTCGTTGATTAACCTCCGAAGCCTCAGTACCCAAATGACAGGGTTAACGTAACGTCTGCTTTGCGGACTGCAACAGGAGGGCGCCTGCCTATGGATCGGACACTTATAGGAAAGACGGCGTTCGTTTCCGGCTCGGGTCAGAACATCGGACGGGGCGTTGCAGTGCGGCTTGCCGAGCTTGGGGCGAATGTCGTGGTCAATGGCTCTAGCGATGCGCAGGCCTGTGAGGAAACCGCCGATGCCATCCGCGCGCACGGCGTCGAAGCAATGGTTGCGATGGGTGATATGAGCCAAGCACAGGATGTGGCCCAGATTACCAAGGCGGCGCTGGCGCAGTTTGGCACCGTTGACATCCTAGTGAACAATGCCGCGCGCCGCCCGCACAAGCCGTTCCTTGAGATGTCGGATGATGATTGGCATGGGGTGGTTGATGTCGCGCTCACGGGCTCTTTTCGGACCGCACGGGCGTTTTTGCCCGGTATGGTCGACAAAGGGTGGGGCCGGATCATCAATTTTGCGGGGATGAAGGCGATCAAAGGTTATTTTGAGGGTGCACCGATTTCTGCGGCCAAACACGGGGTTTGGGGGCTGACCAAGGCGCTCTCGACTGAGTTCGCCTGCAAAGGGATTACGGCAAATGCTATCTCTCCGGGGCAGATCGCCAAAGACGGCGGGGACACGCAGGACCCCAAACGCGTGGCTAGTATTCCGGCGGGTTTCATGGGCACGTCCGAGGATATCGCAGCTGCGGTTGGCTATTTGGCTTCGCCCGAGGCGCGGTTTGTGACCGGCCAGATGATCGCCGTTAACGGTGGTGAGACGACCTAAAGGCATAGGGGCACATTCCGTTAGGGGGCACATGATGGGCAATATATCGGGCATTGCTGGAACGATTGCGCTGTCGGGCGCGGGCACATTGATCTTGCTGTGGCTTGGTGCCCCGTTGCCGTTTTTGTTTGGCCCCTTGGTTGCGTGTCTGCTGGCGGCGCTTGCGGGGGTGCCAGTGGCCAAGCCGGGCAAGATCGGGACGCTGATGCGCACCGTTCTTGGGGTGGCGATCGGGGCCTCCATCACGCCCGAACTGATTGAGCGCGCGCCGCAAATGGTGATCTCGCTCGCGATGGTCCCAATTTATGTGGTTGTGGTGGCATGTATTGGCGTTCCGTTTTTCCGGCGGGTCTATGGGTTGGATCGGCCCACGGCCTTCTTTGCCTCCATGCCGGGTGGGTTGCAGGAAATGACAGCCTTTGGCGAAGAATCCGGCGCCAATGTCCGAACGCTGACCCTGATCCACGCAACCCGGTTGTTGGTCATTGTGTTGGTGGCCCCGATCATCATGGTGGTCGGGTTTGGTGCAGACCTCGACAACCCGATCGGCGCGCCAGCGGCGACGCTGCCTTTGCATGAGTTGGTGATTATGGCGGCAGCCGCCATCATGGGTTGGAAGGTTGCGGCGCGGATCGGGATCTTTGGGGCCGCTATCATCGGGCCGATGGTCCTTGCGGCGGCCTTGTCGCTTGGCGATGTCATCCATTATCGCCCCCCATCCGAGGCGATCCTGGCCGCACAGTTCTTTATCGGGATGGGGCTTGGCGCGGGCTATGCAGGGGTGACCTTGGCTGAGTTGCGCAAAGACGCTTTTGCGGGGTTAATCTATGTGGTGATCGTAGCGGCAGTAGCCGCCGCCTTTGCCGAGGCCGTCATTCTGATGGGGCTTGCGCCAGCACTGGATGGCTTTTTGGCCTTTGCGCCGGCAGGTCAGGCCGAAATGGCGATTTTGGCCATCGTTGTGGGGGCGGACTTGGGCTTTGTGGTCTTGCATCATGTGATCCGGGTGTTCTTTATTCTGACATGCTCACCCATCGCGGCGCGTATGTTGGGTTTTTCTGACCCCAAGGTGGGGAACAAATAGCATGGGCGCGAAGTGGCATGTTGAGGCGTCTGTCCATTGCCCCACGGGTGGACCGAGCGATCCGGGGCCTTATTCCGGTGCGGACAGCTTTACCTTTGTACGGCTTAAGCTGCGCGACCCAGATGGCGTAGAGGGCACAGGTGTGACGGGGCGGTTTCTTGCGCCCGAGGTTGCCCATTTTCTCAATCGGGTGGTGCCAGAGGTCTTGAGCCGCGGATCGGATGACCCCGTGGCCGACATCGCCAAGCAGTACAATCCAAGGCGGATGGGCGGGGTGGTGATGGCCGGGCTATCCGCCTTGGACATCGCGCTGACGGATATTCGGGCCAAGTATTTGGGGCAAAGCGTCACCACGCTGCTGGGTGGCAAGCGGGACGCGGCCCCGGTGCATGTCACTTGCGGCTTTCCTGAGCTCGACACCAATGCGTTGGTCGAAAGTTGCGGGCGCGAGGTCGCAGCCGGTGCCCTCGGGGTTAAGGTTTTGATCGCGGCCAAAGGCAGAACAGTGGCCCAAGACCTAGCCCGGCTCAGCGCGGTCCGCGATGCCATAGGCCCTAAGGCTGAGTTAATTGCGGATGCCAATTGCCGTATGGATAACGAGACTGCTTTGGCGTTTGTGCGCGGCGCCTGTAATCTGAACCTCACGTGGTTGGAGGAGCCTGTGCAGGGCAATGACACCGCAAGCCTCGCTGCGCTGGCGGGGCAGGGCGTGCCCCTAGGCGCGGGCCAGATGGAGCAATGCATTGAGCGATTTGCGCTGTTGGCGGGGGCTGGCGTGAAGGTTCTGCAACCTAACGCGGTATTTATTGGTGGCTTTGGCGCGGCGATAGATGCGGCGCAATTGGGTGTAAATGTATCGCCAGCAGGGGGGTGGGACATTATCAACCTGCATTGGGTCTGCGGCGCGTTGACGTCGGGGGCCGTGGAATTGCACCGTGCGCAATCGCGGATCGTGCGGCTCTTGATGCCGGAGGGTATTCGCATGGTTGATGGTCAAATCCACGTGCCCGACAGGCCCGGCTTGGGCCTGTCACCGGATGAGGCAGGGCTGGCGGCGTGCCGGGTCGGATAAAGGCACGACGTTGGCGCGGCTAGGGGGTCTCAAGTCTTGCCCAAAACGTCGACTTAGCCCCATGCATCGTCTGCAAAGCGTCGCGGTAATCTGCGTGCGTTAGCACATCGCCGTAGTCGATAATCTCAAGGCTAAGCGCCTCACAATCGCGCAAATGGTTTATCGCGTGCCCGTATCGCGATGTGCGACCCTCAAAGAGGGCAAAGTCGATCATGGCACGCAAAAGCAGCGTTGCGGCAAGGGGGTGATGCGTGCGCAAGGCGTCCGCCGCAGCGTTCAAAAACTCATAATCCTCACCGTCAAGCTGATCTGCCCGTGTCGTCACCAGCTGAGCCGCAGTTAACAGGTCGGGCCACGTGAGGCAAAATTGCAAAGCCTGCGCGAGGTTTGGATAGGTCAAAACTTGAGCACGCGCCCGATCCTCGGCTTCTACGTCCTCAAAATCTGGCAGGGCCTTTAGGAATGCGCGCAGGTGGACAATGCTCAAACTGCGCTCAAAGCATGTCCAGCGGTGCGATTGCGCCTCACCGAGGCGGTCCAACGCGAGCAAAGTGTCGATATACGCGGTGTCCCATGCGTCTTGGCCAAAGGTACCACGGGACCGCTCCGCGCCTTGCAGAATTGCGAGCGCGTCAGCGGCGCGATCTTCCGACAGTTTTAACATAGCGACTTCGGCGGCCACGGATTTGCGCTGTAGGTCGTCGGGCGTGAACTCTGCGATGTAGGCAGTGGTGTCGCCACTGACCTCGGCAATCTCTTGCAGGCACTTGCGTATCAGCGCCTGTTGCCTTTCGGTTCGGTAATCTCGGTCACCTCTTAGGGTGCGCAAGAACTCAAAGGCCTCATGCTCGGGACCGGCAGCGGGACGGGGCGCATCGCGAAACTGCTGCACCTGGTGCTTGAGTGCCTCTAGCCCATCCGGGCCCAACGTTTCGGCCAAAAGGCCGATGATGTCGTTCCACTCGCCATGCGTGTTGTCCGATAGCACGGACCACACACGCTCAGCCAATGCCGCGCTGTCCATTTGGGTCCGGGGGCCGATGTTTTCAAAATGCTGTAGGGCGTCTTGAAACACCTCCTCGATATCGCCACGGCGATCATCCGCGCGAGCATAGATTGAGGGTGCGAGTTCCATGAATTGCCACAGCAGTTCAAACGCTGTGTTCGGATCATCTGGCGCGATCTTGTCGACGATCATAGCGATCTGTGTGTTTAAATCGGTCACAAGCGATTTACGCTTGCGCCAACTCACGTAGCTTTTGGATTTGCGCAACGAAACCAGCCGTTTGCGCACATCATGGGCCAATTCGGCAGCGCCAAGGTTATGGCTCAACTCCAGGCGCAGGCGTCGTTTGATATCGGCACTGCCGGTGCTCACTTCGATCAGAAGATCGGCAAGCCGGTCGGCGCCAAGGGCCGCAAGGTTGGAGGCGTTTAGGGTCTTTTTAGACATAGGAAACGATAGGCTTTCAGCGGGGGATTTGGAAAAAGACTTTTGCGGTTATTATTGGTTTCGCAGGTTTGCCAAATCGTCTTGTTCTAGGGTCAGGCGAACGCCCAAGGTGCCGCTGGCTTGATGGACCGGAAATTTACGCAGGTAAATGTCCACACCCTGAATATCGTTAAATGTGGCGCATAGCTGTGCGATCTGACTGATCAGCCATTCTTGGGTTTCGCGGTGCCCAGTCTTGGCGAGGGTTTGAATGGTGGCAGTCAATGGATCATAGTCAAAAACATGGTCCATCCCATCATGGGGGATCAAAACGAGTGTCGATGCAACCGATAGTGTCAGATCCAATAAGTGATGATCGGGCACGGGTTCATCGGGACCATAGGTCCCAATCTCTGTCGGCAGGATCATATCCCTCAGCTCGATTGTGCTGGTTGCTGTCATATCAGGTTGTGCTCCACACTGCCGCTCTTGCGGTGATCTGCAGATAGCGGCAATCAGGTGGCTGGCAACCTGCGGGCCTGTTCTTGGACGCATCCAATTCTACTTTCTGACGGCACCGTCGAACAAACCCCTGAAAGGAGGGTGAGCATGTCTGATCATTCCCACCTTCCGGAGCGGCTATACTTAGATTTTGACAGCTTCTTCGCCTCTGCAGAGCAGCACTTTAACCCAGACCTGCGGGGCAAACCCATTGGTGTGGTGGCGCTCGATTCCGCGCATACTGGGTGTATCGCCGTCAGTCGTGAGGCTAAGGCGCTCGGCTTAAAGACCAATATGCCTGCGCGTGAGGCACGCGCGGTGCTACCAGACATCACCTTTGTGGTGGCCCGGCCCGATGTCTACGTGCGCTTGCACAAACGGATTTTGGAAGTGATCGAAACGGTCGTGCCCATCCAACACGTCAGATCCATAGATGAGGTCGTTTGCGCGCTGTTGCCCAGCGAAGGGCGGCAGTGTTTGGTTTTGGCCAAACGGATCAAAGCGGCATTATCCCATGAATTCAGCCCCGTTCTGACATGCTCAATCGGCATGGCTCCAACGGAGTTGTTGGCGAAAATTGCGGCCGAGAGACATAAGCCCAATGGCACGCTTGTGTTGGATCCAACGATGTTGCCCGAACGACTTGCGGATCTGAGGCTCAGTAAACTGCCGGGCCTTGGGGATGGGATGATCGGGCGGTTGGCTGCCGCTGGTGTGCATGACTTTGACGGTTTGTGGGCCCTCGCACCGAAACAGGCCCGCGCCATTTGGGGCAACGTAGAGGGAGAGCGGTTCTGGCATGAGCTGCATGGCACCCACGCGCCCCGCGCGGCCACCCGCAAGCGGATGTTTGGGCATAGCCGTGTGTTGCCACGTGACTGGCGCACGCCGGACAAGGTTGAGGATTGCGCGCGTCAATTGCTGGCGGGGGCCGCACGCCGTTTGCGCCGCGCTGATCTGCGGGCGTCAAAGCTATCACTATCCATGCGCAGCCAGCGCCTGCGTTCGACCCGCAGTAAAAGCGCTGAGGCGCTTCGATGGAATTGGGAGGGCCAGTTCCAGCCATCACGCGACGATCGCAGTTTTGTCAGAACTTTGGCAAAGGGGCTGGCAGAGGCGCGGAGGCATCTGACCTTCACACCGCATTCTGTTTCGGTCGTTTTGCACGGGTTGGACGGTGATGCGGATATAACCGGCGATTTGTTTGATATGATGTCAAGTGACGCAGGCGATCGTGCCCGGTGGGAAGCGATCAGTGACACAATGGATCAGGTGCGAGCGCGTTTTGGTGGAAAGGCGCTGTCGCTTGGGGCGCATGACACGGTGCCAGGGGGATATGTGGGCGGCAAAATTGCCTTTGGCCGCATCCCGGAGGCCGCAGATTTTGAGGAAGCCACCGGCGAAGACGGGGATACGCTTTTTTGCACGTTTTAGGGTGCGAAGTTCGGCAGGTAATTCATCTTGTTCGCAGCGTGGGGACTGAGCCGTGGGTTTAAGCAGGCCGTAGCTTGCCGCGCCAAACCAAGGATTGGGTATTCAATGCGATCAAGTCGGCTTTTCCCGCGATGATATCGTCACACAGGGCAACGGCTTGCATGGCCTGCTCTTGTGTTAGGTGTCTGTACGCCGGGCGGGGCAAGTGGTCGTACCAAACACCGCCACAAACGGTGTCCAATACGATACGCTGAAAACAGTGATCGTTGCGTACAGGCCAGTGTTTATGGCTGGACGACGCCATATTCGGCATCGTTTCTTTGGTTAGTAGACTGTAGCGTGACACGAGGTCCGCAGTTCTTGGTCTGATGTCTGTCATTGTTACCCCTATTGTTACGTTGAGAGGTAGCGTGCCTCGGCTATCGGCAATCGCTTGATTGTCGCAGGTCGCAGGTCGCAGGTCTCGACGCTTGGCTGTTTGCGCCTACCTCAAGGCGCATGAAACAAAGTGATCCCCTTGTCTGTGGTCGAATGCCCATATCCACAATCGCGCAGGCGCCGCTACAAGGCGCAGGCTTGGCTCAACATTTGGCATCAGTCGATCTGTGTGCAGGTCGTCGCATGTCTTCCCCGAGCATCACGTCATGAAAACCAAAGACCTCATCGCTGATTTTGCGGCTCAGACTGAGATCGTTGATTTCTCGCCAACACGCGCCGCTGGGTTGGCGCGGTTGGCTGATTTTGCCGATCGGGCAGGGGATGTGTATGGCCGGTGTCGTAACTATGACCTTGGCGCTGCGCATCGGGCTAATGTATCCGCCCTTTCGCCATGGATCCGACATCGCTTGATCACTGAGCAGGAGGTTTTGAATACTGCTCTAAACGCTCATGGCTTCGAAAAGGCAGAGAGCTTTGTGCATGAGATCTTTTGGAGAACCTATTTTAAGGGTTGGTTAGAACAACAACCAACCGTGTGGCCAGCCTATCAGTCGGGCCTGCGTCGGCAGCTCAAAAGCGTCGAGAAAGACCGCCGTCTGGCTGGGCAGTATACCTCAGCTTGCGCTGGCGAAACTGGGATTGAGTGTTTCGATCATTGGGCGGATGAATTGGTGAACACCGGGTATCTGCACAACCACGCGCGTATGTGGTTTGCGTCGATCTGGATTTTCACCCTGAAGCTACCGTGGGAATTGGTCGCGGATTTCTTTTTGCGTCATTTGATGGATGGTGATCCGGCCTCAAACACACTGGCTTGGCGCTGGGTGGCCGGAATTCAAACCAAGGTTCGCCCATATATCGCGCGGGTCTCAAACATCTCAAAGTTCACTGATGGGCGATTCTGCCCGCTGCACCAACTGGTGACAAACGTAGAGCCCATTGATGATCCGGCAGATCATCTGCGTAAACCATTGCCCGAGGTCACTCAAGTGAGCGATATTCCCGCAGATTTTCTGCTGTTGGTCACAGAGGATGATATGCAAATCGCCGACGCGCTGCCGCATGCGCCACTTGCGACTATTGGGGCGCTGGCAACTGAGGGTAGATCGCCGCTCCCTATCGGAGAGGTCGCGTATCATTTTGCGACCAAAGCGATGCGCGACGCCTGCGGGGGGACCCCCATCCTAAGGCACAATGCATGGGCCGTTGGTATCATTGATGCGTGTGCCGCCCAAAACATCAAGACAGTCGTCACGGGGTACGCGACCGTCGGACCTGTTGCCACGGCGCTTAGCAACGCGCAGGCGGATTTAGATGCTGCGGGTATCCGGGTTATACTCGCCCGTCGTGACTTTGATACCGTGGCTTGGCCCCATGCAACCAAGGGCTTTTTCGCCATGAAAAAGAACGTGCCCAAGATTTTGACTTCCCTCGGGTTCGCTCTTTAGGCAGGCCACATCGTCACCATTTGCCAATGAGAATCTGCGCGTGTTGGCCAAAGTCGATGACTATTTGTACGTCGCACGCCTATCGCCAAAGTCGCGAACCCGTTTGCGCCATGCGCGGTAGCTGCCGGGTTTGAGGGTGTCGCGCATGAGCGCTTTGACCTGCTTTTCGGCCAGTCCATACTCTCGCTCAATATCGGCAAAGCTCACATGATCCGAGAGCGCCATTTCGATGATTTCACTACGGTGAGCGTCGGGAAGGGGATCAATCATTCTGTTAGCCTAGCTGCGGTATAGGTGGACGGCGGCGATCGCGATTTCGGCCCGCATTGCGCGGCCAATCGCAAGTATGCCGATGCGTCGAAGTCGGGCAGGGTCAAACTGCGCATCGGTTTTGTGAGGGATCATGTCAGCAAACGGCAGGTAAACCGTTTGCCACGTGCTAGGGGCGATGAACTCTGTTCGAAAGGATTGCCACGGGCGGCGCAAAGCATCTGTGCGCAGGCGGAAGTCATAAGATGCATCGTTGCCGCAAACCTTCAGGGCGAAACCGTCCCAAGCGCTTGCATCGTAGATGGTTCCGTCCGGGTTCAAGTCAGCGGCGATCTGGACAAACCCACCATTGTTCGCCAGTGAGACTTCCCCACACAGCACGGTCGCCTTGTGTCCTCGATAATCGTCAACCTCAAGGCCACCGGTTGATATACCGCCCATGACGGTATCGGCGACGTACTCCCACGCGGGGCTAAGCTGCTGTGTTTCGAAGTTTTTAAACATGCGGCTTAGGTAGCTCACGTTCGCCTGATGCAAAGCGCTCCACTGCTCTTATTCTGACAGCATGCTCGTTGATAGGAGTTCTTAGAGAGGGAAAATGGCGGAGACTGAGGGAGTTTCCGTCATTGCTTTTATTACTATTATTATTTTATTAATACAGATACTTGTAACTTTATAAACTGGGTACAATCTGGGTACAAGTAGTATATGAGCAAAACTCTTGAGCAAACTTGCCTTAGCAAGAATGGTGGTAATCAATATTATCTGCAGTTCCACATCAGGCCCTGGATGGGGCATTTGCCGTGGTTTCGGCGATACAGTGCACAATACCCAAGCCGAAAGAACGTCAAGGAGAGCCTGCGCACAGCCAGCCTGTATGATGCATTGGCACGTCTTCATGAACGACTGGCTGAAATGGGGCTGATTTGGAGCGACGAAAGTAAATCTCTTGAGCCATTGCCGCCCAAAGCAAATACCGTACTCAGTGAGGAGGGCGCTTACTATCAGGCTCTAGACGAGGTTTCGTCGCTTAGTGAACACCAAGTCGTTCCGCAAATGGACCCTGCGCATCCCGATGCTCCTGTACTACCAAGAGACATAGAACAAGAAATCTTTATGGAGGTGATGGAGTTCGGAGGCTCTGGATCAGATCAACCATCTGAGAGTGAACTTAGCGCTCAGCATAGTGCTCGTATGAAAGCCTACGATAGAGTCGAAAGCAAAGAGGATCAGAAGCGCTTTCCTGCGCCGCATCCATATGAGACCACTCTGCTATCTGCTGCTGCACTTCTCGTTAGTGAGTATAAGGCTGACCATAGGTCAAAGAAAGACACGGCAAAGATAACAACGGCGAGCAGGAAGTTCTTGACGTGGCTGGGGAAGGATGATCTGCCGCTTAGGGAAATTACGCCCAATCACGTAAAGAAGTACGTGAGATATGCCCGTGATGCGTACATTCCCAAGAATACGTTCTCTGCTGAGATCGGCAAGCTAAAGCAAATCTATGCAGTGGCAGTAGAGGAGGGGCGGTTGGTATCAGATAAGATCAGCCCCTTTTCGGGTGTGAGTCTTAAGGGCTTCAAGGTTGCTGTAACTAAGGCCAGTTATACTCCCGAACACGCAGAGACACTGGCTCAAGAGGCGGTCCTAAAGAAGCGCAAAGACATTCTGATCAATGTTGGGGTTAGCTATTACACAGGAATGCGCAGCAGTGAATTGTATGAGTGCACATTGGAAGAAGCAGATGGCATTCCCTATTTTCGTATAGAAGGGGCCAAGACGGCCAGTTCAAATCGGAATGTTCCGCTTCACTCTCATCTTCTAGAGTGGCTAAAAGAGGGAAAGAGCTTGCCGAGTATTGGCGCAAGGTTTGACTGGCGGTCGCCTACGAAGTCTGAGTTCAACAAGGCCTTTAATCGTTTCAGCGACACGTACCTTTTGAAGAAGCACGGTATCTTGGAAAAGGAGGGGAAGCTCAGCCATCATAGTTTTCGGCACGGGATGAGCACCAGATTGTTTGAAGCAGGTTATAGTGAGTTGGAAGTAGCCCATGTGGTCGGACACAGTGCTGGAACGGTAGGGCGAACAGAAGCGGCTAAGACGTATATCAAGAAGGCATCACTTTCAGGTCTACGAGATCGCATCAACGAGGTTCCAAGGATTGCACTCCCAGCAATCAAAGATGTGTCCTAGCGAAGTGGCGGGGATGCACATTGACGTAAACGCAAGGTATTCTGTTGAAGTCACACCACCCTGTAAGTATTTTCCCCCTTTGTCAGACACTTCGGGCATGTGGCTCTGCTGCGTATTTCGTGGGTTGTCGCTTCACCATCAACGACCAGCAGTAAGTTGGCCACTTCATGCACAACGGTGTGTTTGCACTTGGCGCATGTGATGCTGATCTTTTTGTGTGGGATGGCATTCAGTTTGGTAGTCAAAGGGTGGCCTTCTGGGGGTGAGGTGGTGATATAGCTGGATGAGATTATTAATAAGCTATTGATTTTAAGTATTAATATAGATTATGACTATAATGTACTACAGTGAGCCTCACTTATGGAGAGGAGGGCCACCAAGCCCGACGAACTCATGTGTAACGTCCTTTAAGCCTGACATCATCCAAGTCCTTACGCTCCATCTTTACTGCTGCTTCTGTTACAATCCTTGGGGCATTTAGCTGCTTCTGTACCCTCAAAGTGTAGTCTCTAATAGTGCTACGATAGCCCCTTACGGCAGTATCCATGTCTGACTGTTTTACTATGATGCAGTCATGAACCCCGTATGCCGCTACACCCTGTTTCTTTAGGCTCAAGAGCGTCTCTGTGAGGATGTTCGCCTCATGGTAGGATAAGAAGCCCAGAGCATTCATATAGTCCCCATCTAGTCTGTGGAGCGCAGGTATGACAGCAAGTGATGCCCTGCATATCAAGTTGTACTCTGCCAACCCCTCTTCGGTGTCATCAAACAGGTTGTATTCACTCTTTGCTGGACCCAATCTGTTAGCATTGCCTGTACCAATCATCTCAACAATGACCTGTTTGACCTTATCCCGTAGTAGCTTTGCATCACCCTCAATAGTTAAACGCTCTACCACAGCCGCATAGGCATCTAGCCACGTATCACCTGTGTTCATCTTGATCCCGACTAGGGCGCTAAACAGGGAAGGCTGGCTGGCATTCAAGTCGATTTCACACACAGCCTCATCATCAATAAGCAGGTCGAGGCGTTGCTTTTCTTTGTTCGGGATGGAAGTCCAGCCACCGTACCAGCGCCCCCCGCTCTTCATGTCACCGTTATGAAAGATACGTGTAGCCGATGCGTAGTGCTTTGCTGGCTGTGTCTTGGTGGCGGGTTGTGTCAGGGGGTGTTTGGCCCAGAAGGCGTTCATCTCTTTCACCGTGCGCTGGGCTACTGAGACATCACGGCCAAGCTCACTTTTGTAGACTTCTTTGTGGGGCAGGCGGGGTGTTGTCTCACTGTCTTGCTTGCGCTTGCGTCTAATATCGGGGTCTTCATGCTTATTCACCAACACATAGGGGCGCTGGGCGTCAATGAAGGCTGCACTCTGCAAGCGTGCGTCCCGAAGGAGCCGTGTGGCATTGATGCGATACTGCCCGATGTCTCGCTTCCTGCCTCGTTGCTGTATGCCCAGCACCTCCTGCGCCTCAGCGTTAGACATCTGTTTAAGGCCAGACGGTAGTTCATCGAAGAGCGTGAGGTACCCTGCATCTAGAAGTGCCTGCCGTACCGCTTTGATAGTCGTAGCACCCGCTGCGGGGTAGAGTGCAAAGCCATTTGTATCCTGACTTGTAGAACCGCCAGCCCAGTTCAGATCACCGCCAACACCAGCGATTTGAACGCTCGCCAAGAATGATGCCAGTACGGCTTCGTGCTTATCCCCTGTTTTGCCCTTTAAGGTCAGGCTCAGTTCAGCAGCAAGATCACCGACTATGGTTTGGGCTACATCGTTGTATGGCTGGTAGATCGGCTTGAATGTGATGGACATGTACAGGTTAATTCAGCCCTCTTTGGCTAAGCTGCTGGACCATTAACGCCAAATACTTCAAATACTTATGAATAGGGATTTTTCATGCGCATAGCATGTGCAGAGTTTTGACCTGCATCAGCCCAATTCAGATTAGGGTCAAATAAAACAGTCAGAGTGCCATCAGTACCGCATCACCAACTACAACTTTGACTTTTGTTCCATCACTCAAAGACCCAGTACCTGCACCGATGTAGTTGTCGACACCATCATGTGTACCTTGGAATGCAACTGTTCCAGTGGTCCCGTTTGAGCAGGCTACCTTAAATACCATAGTCATTTTATACTTGGTCCACAGAGTTTTTGTATTGCCACTTGTGGATAGGCCATCGCACGTCAGACTGCCGTCAGTTGCTGAGAAGTTGGCTTTCTTTGCATTCATCGCATCAACAACAGAGCCTAGCAGGATGGTTTCCTTGCCGTCTTTTTCTAGCTTCATTCCAAGATCAGGGGTCGCACACCCTGCCAATAAGCCGAAACAGGCAATTCCTGTGGCAACAGTCTTTCGCATCTAGATATCTCCGTAGATTATTATTAGAAATAAAGCATATGTCTTTCATCTATCTGTCAATAGCGTTCCTGGGATTATCGCTTCATATCAGCAATAATCCTATAAAGGCTTGTCTTGCTTATCTCCAAGTCTCTACAAATCTGAGACTTACTTAAACCCTTCCCCAATGCAAGCTTAACCATATCAGTCTTTGCACGTGCAGTAGGCTTACGTCCCTTGTACTTCCCCTCAGCCTTAGCCTTGGCGATGCCCTCTCGCTGCCTCTCAAGCATCATCTCTCTCTCGAACTGAGCTACAGAAGACATGACGTTCAAGATCAACTTCCCTGTTGAGCTAGACGTATCTACCCCCGTTCCACCCATGTCTAAGATCACGAGTGCTGCACCAGAGCTATTAACTCGCTCAATGATCTGACCAAGGTGCTGAACAGACCGTGCAAGTCGATCTAGCTTGGCTACGACAAGTTTATCATCAGTACGTAGCGCACACAGTGCTGCCTCAAGCTGATCACGCTCAGCTATAGATGACACCTGTTCTGTATAGACCTTCTCACAGCCGTACTCCTTGAGGTCACGCTGCTGGGCTTCTAGGCCAGCTAGTTGTTCAAGTGTAGACGTTCTAGCGTATCCAATCAGCATAGTATTTTCCCTTTAGAGTCTTAGATTATGGGGAAAATGGTACCAAAACGCTGGATAAGTAACCCTATTGGTGCGCTTTTGTACTATCACGCTAGGGCAGGGCCTATTGAGACGGAATGCAGGCAAAGAAAAAAGGTCAGACACCAAGTCCGGCCTTCAAGGTGTTGCAGGTGCTGTAAGCGAAGGCAGAGCTTTGAGGCTTGTACACTAAGTAGTATGATAGGGCTGTGAGTGACCAGATGCTGTATGTCTTACTGATCCTGCTGTATACTTGCGGTCTGACGTATGTGGGTAGTTGGACTTGAGTTTACATGGACATCAAAACAGGCTTAATCAGACTATGGGTCGTTATTAGCATTGCTTGGATAGCAGGCTCTGCTGCGGTTTTGAGAGTGGATTTAACCCTTGAAAAGGTCATGGGATGGAACATCCCTACAGCGGTCTCTAATCCAAGTTTGACCATTGAACAGTTGAAAGCATTGCAAAGCGGGATAACGAGATTAAACCTTGGAGCAGGTGATATTCTGATCACTGAACTTTACGTGATCTTCGTCCCTGTTATCGTTTCATTTATCCTCACTGTGGGTTTTCTTTGGGTCTGGGCTGGCTTCAAGAAAGAGCATTAACAACAGCAGATATGATTGGTGGGGTGGAGTGCTGCATGTAAGTGACCAAGGGGGGTATAGGATACCTGTAAACAGAGCCGCCCCCTTAACAGGTTTGAGAAACTGCCAAGCTAGAACTGAGGCGCAAATCACCCACGGAATGTAGGCAAAGGAAAATGGCCAGACACGAAGTCCAGCCCCAGAGATGTTACGAATGCGGAAAGTGAGGGCACTGCTTTGGATTCTAGCCCCTCGGGCCTGGGCCAGTGCCGCCCCATCCGTAGTACAAGCTCAGCCAAATCCACCCACCTGAGTTTTACAGGGGAGAGTTTACGTTGATCGTCCACAGACGCCTCTAGGGTAGTTCAGGTATGTTGGGTCATTCTGGGCTGAGTTGCGCCTGTGGACGTCGACCCTTAACCCTCACAGCCCCATTATGGCGCTCACGATGTCTCGCTCTTCCTGTGGCAGCTTGGAAAGCGAGCTGCTTGGCTGTTCAGCGGGTATATCTAGCTCTGACCAGCGCATAGATACGGACCCCCAATCTGTGTGATACGACAGGCTCCGCCATTTGGGGGCCTGCCACACCTGTACGATGAACTGAATGTCGTGCTTACAGCGAATAACACGGGCTTTACCGCAGTCTGATAGCCAAAGCATTGGATAATCGGTGCTGCTTTCAGGTGTGCTGCTCATGTGTCACCACCTTTCGTGCTGAACTTGGTGTAGTAATCGCTGAGGGACGTGCCTAGCTCGTCAGCAGGGTTATACGCACCACCAGACTGCACAAAGCGCTTCATGCCGCCTATCCCGCCTAGGTGAGCCACGGAACGCAGACCATCACGGTCATACCCTTTGGCTGCATCACCGAGTGCCTCAATGCTCTTTGCGTGTTTCGCGGGATGGTGGGCACAGATTTCATCTGATCGTGGGCAGTGATTTCACGGGAAGCTGGGCATCTATTTCACGCGATCTCGGGCACTGATTTCGCGTGATCATGGGCAGACTTGGT
>Ga0228635_1000037_pt1 | contig 113520 bp, 115 predicted proteins | sample 44DmetaG_FD_182699 | JGI IMG/M metagenome (GOLD analysis project Ga0228635, IMG submission 182699) | Seawater microbial communities from Monterey Bay, California, United States - 44D | ecosystem: Environmental > Aquatic > Marine > Coastal | place: USA: California | collected 2016-09-30 | reverse complement strand
GCGGCTCTGGCGTGTACACGGCTTTTGGCCATCACCACATTGGATTGACCGGCGGACCCAAAACAGGAAGGATCGTTGCAGGTCTTGTTGCGGACCAGCCGGTAAATAGCGATTTGGCTGCTTTCGATCCGATGCGCTTTGGCTAAAACTGCAACGAGACAAAAAATAAAAGAGACAACCGGGAGACTAAAAATGACCAAAATCACAAAAACATGCGTCGCACTTGCGGCGACCACGATGCTAGCGATGCCGGCAATGGCGCAGGAAAAGTGGGACCTGCCGATGGCCTATTCGGGCTCCAACTTTCACTCTGTGACGGGTGCTGAGTTCGCGAAATGCGTGACCACCGGCACAGGCGGCGACATCGAAGTCACAACGCACCCTTCGGGTTCGCTTTTTGCGGGCGGTGACATCAAACGTGCCGTTCAAACGGGCCAAGTCCCCTTGGGTGAGCGTCTGTTGTCCGGCCACCAAAACGAGAGCGCGATTTTCGGCTGGGATTCCGTGCCGTTCCTCGTGTCGTCGTTTGATGAGCATGACAAGCTGTATGCCGCTGCAAAGCCGCATCTCAATGAGCTGCTGGCTGAGCAGAACATGACCATGCTGTACTCGGTGCCGTGGCCACCACAGGGTCTGTACTTCAACAAAGAAGTGAACTCGGTCGCTGACATGGAAGGTCTGAAGTTCCGGTCCTACAACAATGCAACGGCACGTATGGCTGAGCTGACCAAAATGCTGCCCGTGTCGATTGAAGCGGCTGAGATCAGCCAAGCCTTTGCAACAGGTGTGGCGGAATCCATGGTGTCGTCGGGCGCAACTGGCTACGACCGCAAGGTCTGGGAAAGCCTCAGCCACTTCTATTCGGTCGATGCATGGTTGCCGCGCAACTACATGCTGATCAACAACGACGTCTGGGACGGCGTGTCCGAGCAGAACAAAAACGTCATCAACGCCTGTGCATCGATGGCTGAATATGCCGGTACTTGGCGCGCCAAGGAATACACTGGCTTTACGATGGCTGGTCTTGCCGCTGGCGGCATGAGCGTTCAGCCCGCAGGTGAACAACTGATGGGTGATCTGCGCAAAATCGGTGAGATCATGGCCGCCGAATGGCTGGAGGCCGCCGGTGAAACCGGTGCCGCGATCCTCGACGCCTACAACGCGCAATAAGATCAAAACTTTCTCGGGCCAGTCCAAAGCAGGGCTGGCCCGTTTCCTTTTCCAAACGTCCAAGAGAGTACCATGACCGCTGCCTTACGCGGCTTGCGCCGCACGCTCGACTTTCTGTACCTAGCCGCCGGAGTTCTGGCCGCCCTGTGTCTGATTGCGATCCTTCTTCTTATTGTCGCGCAAATGGTTGCCCGTTGGACCGGAGAGATTTTCCCTGGCGCGGCGAACTACGCAGGCTATTCCATGGCCGCCGCGAGCTTTTTTGCCTTTGCCAATGCACTGAACCGTGGATCGCATATCCGCGTGTCGCTGGTGTTGAATGCGCTGCCAAAGGTCGCGCGCCGCTGGCTAGAGGTCTGGTGCTTTGGCATCGCGAGCGCAGTGATGTGGTATTTCACCTACTACGCCTATTGGTTCACGTTTTGGTCGTGGAAATTCAATGAGGTCAGCCAAGCGCAGGACGCCACGCCCCTTTGGATACCACAATCTGTCATGGTGATCGGCGGGGGCATATTGGCCATCTCGCTCACAGATCACCTTGTTCATGTCATCTTCCGAGGGGATCACCGCATTAAGCGCGATCTCGTCGATCAAAGCTTCGCGGAGTAGCCCGATGGACGAACTCTATGCAATCGCGCTGTTCCTCTTCGTTTTGTTCCTGTTGCTGGGCTCAGGCGTCTGGGTTGGCCTTGCCCTGATGGGCGTCGCGTGGGTCGGGATGGAGCTGTTCACCAGCCGTCCTGTAGGCGACACCATGATCACCACTATTTGGGCGTCATCCTCCAGTTGGACGCTTACGGCGCTGCCGCTGTTCATCTGGATGGGTGAAATTCTGTTCCGCACCCGCCTATCAGAGGACATGTTCCGCGGCCTGTCACCGTGGCTGGCGCGGCTGCCGGGCGGCTTGGTGCACACAAACATCGTGGGCTGTACGGTCTTTGCCGCTGTCTCTGGCTCGTCTGCGGCGACTCTGACGACGGTGGGCAAGATGTCCATCCCCGAGCTGCGCTCTCGCAACTACCCGGAGGCAATGATCATTGGCACGCTAGCGGGCGCGGCCACGCTGGGCCTGATGATCCCGCCGTCACTGGCGTTGATCGTCTATGGCGTCACCGTGAACGAATCCATCACGCAGTTGTTCTTTGCGGGCGTCTTTCCGGGCCTGTGTCTGGCCTTGATGTTCATGGGCTATGTTGCGGCCTATTCGTGGCTGTCGCCCAACTGGGCTCCCCAGCAAGAAACCGGCATGTCCTTTGGGCAAAAGCTCGCGAATTCGCGGTTTCTGATCCCGGTCTTGTTGCTGATCTTTGTCGTGATCGGGTCGATGTATGCGGGCCTTGCCACGGCGACTGAGGCGGCGGCCATCGGGGTCATCGGCTCACTGGCTTTGGCCACAGGGCAGGGCTCTTTGAATTGGAGCACTTTTTCCGAAAGCTTGATGGGCGCCACGCGGACATCCGCAATGATCGCGCTGATCCTTGCAGGGGCTGCATTCTTGAAGCTGGCGATGGGGTTCACGGGGCTGCCGCGCGCGCTGGCCGACGGGATCGCAACGATGGAGCTATCGCGGTTTGAACTTTTGATGATCTTAATGGTGTTTTACATCATCCTAGGCATGTTCCTTGATGGGATTTCATCGGTGGTCCTGACCATGGCCGTGGTGGAACCCATGGTCCGCGAGGCCGGCATCGACCTGATCTGGTTCGGCATCTTTGTGGTCGTCGTGGTTGAGATGGCGCAAATTACGCCGCCCATCGGGTTCAACCTGTTCGTGCTACAGGGCATGACGGAGCATGAAATGGGCTATATCACCCGCGCGGCGTTCCCGATGTTCCTGATCATGGTCCTGATGTGCTTTGTCCTGATTTGGTTCCCAGACATCGCGATGTGGTTGCCAGAGAATATGCGGCAGGCCCCCTAGAAAGTGCTTCATTTCTTGGTGGGATCCCTCATCTGGATCGCACGCCACGGGCGCTATTGCCTGATCGTGGGCCTGTTGGTGGGGCTGTTTGTGCCGGCCCTATCCGAGGTTCTGCGTCCGTGGGTCGGGCCGCTTATCGCACTTTTACTGTGTGTGACGGGGGTTCGTGTTGGGGCGCGTCAGGCGCTGGGGCATCTGGATGATGTGCGACCTGCACTGATCCGGATTGGCCTGCTGCAAATGGGTTTGCCATTGGCGGTGGTTGGCGTCCTTGGCGCGTTTGGGGCGCTGGATTGGCCTATTGCCTTGGCTGTGTGCCTGATGTTGGCCGCCCCGTCGCTGACAGGGGCGCCAAATTTTGCCATCATGATGGGCCAAGACCCGGCGGCGGGGATGCGGCTGTTGGTGTTGGGCACTGCGCTATTTCCACTGACCGCTTTGCCGATCCTTCTGATCCTTGATCCCGCTGGCGGTGGCGCGCTAAGCGCGCTTTGGATGTCGCTTGGGTTATTGGTCGCAATCTTGTCGGCCGTAGGCGCAGGGTTTGCCATCCGCCGCGCATTTCCAGCGCTTGCTGCACCCCGTCCCCAAGGCGCGTTGGACGGCAGTGCCGCGCTCTTGTTGGCCATTGTGGTTGTTGGATTAATGAGCGCGATTGGCCCTTTGTTGCGCAGCGATCCATTGGCCTTGGCGGGCTGGCTGTTGGCAGCGCTGATCATCAACATCATACTTGTTGCGGCAACCATGTGGCTGTCGCAGGCGCGTCACTGGGATATCCCCGTGCCCACCGCGATCTACGCGGGAAACCGCAACATCGCGCTGTTTTTGATTGTCCTTCCGGAGGAGGTCGCGGCGCCTTTGATGATTTTCGTCGGCTGCTACCAAGTTCCGATGTATTTGACCCCGGTCCTACTGTCGCGATTGCAACGCAGTGCCGCCTCAGCTTGAGCGGATGACGTAGTCCGGATCAAACGAATGGGCGTCAACATAGGTCACGTTGACCATGTCATTTCCAAGCGCTCGCTGGCGAGCTTGCTCAGGGCTGAGCCCATGGTCAATCCAGCGGTCGATCAGCCGCGCGGCGAGGGTTTCATGATCCACGATTAAGCGCACGGTCATGTCGAACAGCCCTGCTAAGCCGTCCCACGGAGGTTGGTTCAGTAAGAGGTAATTCCCCTCAACCAGCACAATACGAGTGGCTTCGTCAATCTGCCCGCCCGCGGGGACGGTTTGGTCGGCAGTGCGGTCGAATGTGGGGTAGGGCACGCTTTGCTCGCTGTGCAACCGCTTGATCAGGGTCACAAAGCTGTCGGCATCAAACGTTTCAGGCGCGCCTTTGCGATGAAACAGGTTCATCGCATGAAGGGCATCGTTGTCTAGGTGGAACCCATCCATTGGCATCACGGCGGCGGTGGGGCCAAGCCGACGTGCCAAATCCTCGGCCAAGGTCGATTTGCCGGAACCAGGCGCTCCCGCAATTGCGATCAGCCTACGGTTTTGACCACCTAATGCATCGATCTCTTTGAGCAGAGTTTCAGGCGTAATCTGGGTCATCAGGGTATCCGCTGGGCCAATGGGCGCAGGTCTAGCGCGCGAGGTACACGGCGATTGTGCGTTCCAGTCCGTCACGCCAGATCATCGCAAGCCACTCGCAGAAGGCGGTCGCAAACCGCGGCTCGCTCGCGAGATCGCTGTAGTATTGCTTTTGAGCCAGCCATGCCTGTGGGTCGGTTTTGGCGGCTTTTGCCACTGTGTTCAGATCGTCCCAGAAGGGGTCGTTTGGTTCAATCGTGCTGCCGTCTTCGCGGGTGCCTTCACACATACGCGCCCAGACAGCGGACACAAGCGCGAGCCCCTCAACGGGTGTGCCGGCGGCCAGACCGTCACGAATGGTGGGCACAATGAAGCCCGGCTGGCGGGAAGCCCCGTCAAAGGCCACGCGGCGCGTCGTATCCACAATCTCGGGGTTCGAGAACCGGCGCGCGATCAGGTCGGTATAGACGTCGGGCGTCATGCCGGGAACAGCTTTGACCAAGGGCACGATCTCAGTATGCGTGACCTTGGACAACAGGGCCGCGACGCTGTCATGCCCCATGCAATCCGCGATCGTCTTGAGCGAGAGCATTTCACCAGCGCCCGCAATGATCTGGTGCCCACCGTTGAGGATACGAATTTTCATCGCCTCAAAATCGTGGACCGCGTCGGTAAATGTTGCGCCCGCTTTGTCCCATGCGGGGCGGCCTGCGCAGAACGCATCCTCGATCACCCATTGGCGAAAGTTTTCATGGGTCACGGGGACCGCATCATCGACACCGAAGGTTTGGATCAGGTCCAACTCTTGGGGGCCTGTGGCGGGAACGATGCAATCCACCATCGAGTTGGGGAATGTGCATGCTTCATTGATCCAATCGGCCAACGCCGGGTCGGACATCCGTGCCAGCGATACGACCGTTTGGCGCAGGATTTCGCCGTTGCCTTGCAGGTTATCACAGCTCATGCCGGTAAAGGGGCCAAGGCCCGCGTCGCGCCGTGCGCGCAGGGCCGCGACCATTGCCCCGAACGCTGTTTTCGGCGTGTCGGGGTTGGCTGCATCATGGACCATATCAGGGTGCAGGGCATCAAATGCCTTGGTCACTGGGTCGATGTAATACCCGCCTTCGGTGACGGTTAGGGCAACGATGCGGATATCGCTCTGCGTCATGCGCGCAATCAGCGGGCCATTCCCCGGCTCAATCGGCAGATAGTCGATCATCGATCCAACCACTTCTGCTGAGCGGCCGTCGGGGGACAATTCGACCAATGTGGTCATGTAATCTTGCTGAGCGAGTTTCTGACGCTGTGCCTCGTCAAAGGGACGAACGCCTGCACCGATGATAGCCCAATCGAGCGCCTCACCTGCCTGCATGAGGCGATGCAGATACCACGCCTGATGGGCGCGGTGAAAGTTGCCCACGCCGATATGGACGATACCGGGTGTGAGGGCCGCGCGGTCGTAACGAGGTGTTACGATATCCGCAGGCAGCGCGCCAAGTGTAGCATTCGACAGCTTGGTCCGCGTGCTGCGCAGGTTTTGCGTATTCATCAGCTCATCCAATTCCCGCCGTCCACATTGTAAGTCTGTGCAACGACATAATCTGCGTCAGGGGAGGCCAGAAAGACGGCCATACCCGTAAGATCTTCGGCCCGGCCCATCCGGCCAAAGGGCACTGCGGCGGCCACTTCGACCTTTTTCTGACCCGGGGCTTTGCCCTCATGCTTCGCGAAAAAGGCGTCCACACCGTCCCAATGTTCACCATCGACAACACCGGGTGCGATAGCGTTTACGTTGATCCCGTGTTCAATCAGGTTCAGGCCCGCTGATTGCGTCAGCGAAATCACCGCAGCCTTGCTGGCGCAGTACACCGCGACCAACGGCTCGCCGCGACGACCGGCTTGGCTGGCCATGTTGATGATCTTGCCACCGTTGCCGCGCGCAATCATGTGTTTGGCCACGGCTTGCATCGTGAACAAAGTACCCGCGACATTGATATCAAAGATGCGACCAAAATCGGCGCGCTCAATCTCAACCAAGGGGGCGGCGGTAAAGAGGGCCGCGTTGTTCACAAGGATGTCGATGTGGCCCAACTGGGCAATAGCCTCGGCCACGCCGGCGTCGATGCTGGATTGGTCAGCGACGTCCATTTGGATCGCGGTTGCGCCAATGGCATCGGCAGTTTCACGGGCGCGGGCGATGTCGATATCGGCGATACAAACGCGTGCGCCTTCGGCGATGTAGGCCCGGGCAAAGGCTTCGCCGATGCCGCGCGCGGCACCGGTAATCAGCGCGGTTTTACCCTGTAGCCTCATTTCGCAATCCGCAGGCCCTGAGCGTCGAACCGGTGGATTTCATCGGCACGTGGGTTCAGGTGGATCGTATCACCATGTTGTAGGCTCACGTCCCCAATGGCGCGCACGGTCAGTGTTTCTGCAAGGCCTGTGTTGTGGATGTGAAAGAAGGTGTCAGAGCCAAGATGCTCGGCCACACCAACTGTGCCCTGCCATTGCCCACCGCTTTCGACGACGTCGATATGCTCCGGGCGGACGCCAATAGTTGCGGCGTCGTGTTTGGCGGCCTCGGGGCCTTCGATCAGGTTCATCCGGGGCGAGCCGATGAAGCCTGCAACAAACGTGTTGCGCGGCGCGCGGTACAGTTCTAGCGGGGTGCCCACCTGTTCAATCACACCGGCCTGTAGCACGACGATCTTGTCGGCCATGGTCATGGCTTCGACCTGATCGTGGGTCACATAAACCATCGTTGTCTCAAGCCGCTTGTGCAGCTCCGAGATTTCGAGGCGCATGCCAACGCGCAGGGCCGCATCAAGGTTGGACAGCGGCTCGTCGAACAAGAAGGCCGCGGGCTCACGTACAATGGCGCGGCCAATAGCGACCCGCTGACGCTGACCACCAGAAAGCTGCCCGGGGCGGCGATCCAGATAGTCTGTCAGGTTCAGGACGCTCGCGGCTGCATTGACGCGTTTGTCGATCTCCGCGCTATCCATCTTGGCCATCCGCAGCGGGAAGGCGATGTTTTTGCGAACCGACATGTGCGGGTAGAGCGCATAGGATTGGAACACCATCGCCAGACCGCGTTTGGCGGGCACAAGGGAGGTGGCATCCTTGCCGTCGATCTCGATGTGGCCGGTGGTGATGTCCTCTAGCCCGGCGATTAGCCGCAGAAGAGTGGATTTACCACAGCCCGAGGGGCCGACAAATACGGTGAATTCACCGTCATGGATGGTCAGGTCCAAAGGTGGAATGACCTGAACGTCGCCAAAGCTTTTGGTGACCTGTTTGAGTTCAATCTGTCCCATCGTTCGGGTTCCTTATTTCACCGCGCCGAAGGTCAGACCTCGGACAAGTTGTTTCTGGCTGAACCAGCCAAGGATGAGGATTGGCGCAATGGCCATCGTGGATGCCGCGCTAAGCTTGGCGAAGAATAGGCCTTCGGGGCTGGAGTAGCTTGCGATAAAGGCTGTCAAAGGCGCCGCGTTGGCCGCCGTTAGGTTGAGTGTCCAGAATGCTTCGTTCCATGCGAGGATGAAGTTCAGGAGCAGCGTGGATGCAATGCCCGGCACTGCCATGGGCGTCAGCACATAGAGGATTTCATCGCGTAGTGTTGCCCCGTCCATTCGCGCCGCTTCGAGGATTTCACCCGGAATTTCGCGGAAGTATGTGTAGAGCATCCAGACGATGATCGGCAGGTTGATCAGCATCAACACGACGATCAGGCCAAGGCGCGTATCGAGAAGGTTGAATTCCACAAAGATCAGCGAGATCGGGTAGAGCACACCCACCGCAGGCAACATCTTGGTCGAGAGCATCCACAGCAGGATATCTTTGGTCCGCACCGAGGGTACAAAAGCCATCGACCATGCCGCAGGGATCGCGATCAGAATACCAAGGATGGTGGAGCCACCCGCGATGATGATCGAGTTCCACAGGAACTTCATGTAGTCAGAACGTTCCTGCACCACTGCGTAGTTTTCGAGCGTCCAGTCAAAGTTGAAGAACAGGGGCGGGTCGTTGATCGCCTGCGCCTCGGTTTTGAAGCTGGTCAGGATTGTCCAAAAGATCGGAAAGAACAGGATCAGTGCAATCGTCCATGCGACGGCGGTCGTGATGATCTTGCGGTTGGTTGTTACAGCGCGTGCCATGTGCGTAGCCCCTCAAGCGTCCAGGTTCTTGCCGACGATGCGCATCAAGAAGATGGCAACGATGTTGGCAAGGATGATGGCGTAGACACCGCCCGCAGAACCAAGTCCGATATTCTGGCTGTCGATGACACGCTGGAAAATCAAGTAGGTCAGGGTGCGGGTGCCAAAGGCGCCGCCGGTGGTGACGAAGATCTCTGCGAAGATCGACAACAAAAAGATCGTTTGGATCAGGATGACGATGGTAATGGCGCGGCCAAGGTGGGGCAGCACGATAAACCAAAAGCGTTTCAGGGCAGGGGCGCCGTCCATTTCGGCGGCCTCAAGCTGTTCACTGTCCAGCGACTGGATCGCTGTTAGCAGGATCAGCGTGGCAAAGGGCAGCCACTGCCATGATGCGATCATGATGATCGACGTAAGAGATGCATCCTGTAGCCAAGCCACGGGTTCCGCCCCGAAAAAGCGCCACAGGTGCGAGAATATGCCGTTCACTGGGTCCATCAGCATGTTTTTCCAAACCAGCGCGGACACTGTGGGCATCACAAAGAATGGTGCAATCACTAGGATACGGACAACGCCTTGGCCCCACAGGGGCTGGTCCAGCAGCATGGCCAACAGAACACCCAAAACCACGGTGATCAGTAGGACGCCGCCCACCATAATAAGCGTGGTCTGAACGCTGGGCCAAAAGGCGCTAGAGGAAATAAAGCGGCTGTAGTTCGAAAAACCGACCCAATCGAGACCGCGCTCAATGCTGTCGCCGCGCAGGGGCAGGTACTTGGTGAAGGAGAACCACAGGGTCATTATCAAGGGCACCAACATCCAGCCCAAGAGCAGGACCACGGCGGGCGCCATCATAACGCGGGCGGCGGATCGGGATGCTTTGGTGGCCATTGGTTATACCTCGATCGTTAGCGGACGAGCCGCAGGAGTGCATAAAATAGAAAAAAGGAAGAGGAGAGAGAGTGTCCAGAGGGCAGGCGCTTGGCCCGCCCTCCGGCGTAAGTCGCTTAGCGGTAGCCAGCGGCTTCCATTGCTTCGTTCGTGATGGCCTGAGCTTTTTCCAGGGCTTCTTCGATGGACTGCTGTCCAGCGTAGGCCGCGGAGAACTCTTGGCTCACTTCAGTTGCGATACCGGCGAACTCGGGGATCGCTGCGAACTGAACACCAACGTAGGGGGAGGGGTCTACGGTCGAGTTGTTCGGATCAGCCGACAGGATCGAGTCCAGTGTCATCTGAGCGAAAGGAACCGCTTGGTAGTTGGGGTTTTCGTACAGCGACGTACGTGCACCGGGAGGAACGTTTGCCCAACCTTCGTTTGCAGCAACCAGTTCGATGTAGTCCTTGGATGTGGCCCACTCGATGAACTGTTTGGCTTCTGCTTCTTGCTGTGTGCCAGCAGGAACGGCCAGCGCCCATGCCCACAACCAGTTGGAGCGTTTGCCCATGCCGTTGTCGGGTGCGAGCGTGAAGCCCACGGAGTCAGCAACAGTCGAGTCGTCGCCAGTTACGAAGGACGCTGCAACAGTGGCGTCAATCCACATGCCGCATTTGCCTTGGTTGAACAGCGACAGGTTTTCGTTGAAGCCGTTGGTCGCGTAACCTTCGGGACCAGCGTCGTCCATCATGTTCTTGTAGAAGTTCAGCGTGTCGGACCACTCACGTGTGTCGAACTGTGCGTTCCACTCTTCGTCGAACCAGCGTGCGCCAAAGGAGTTGGACATGGCTGTGATGAACGCGCCACCTTCGCCCCAACCGGCTTTACCGCGCAGACAGATACCGTTGATGTCGTTTTCACGATCGGTCATTGCGCGTGCTGCTTTAGCGATAAAGCTCCACGATGGGGCGTCGGGCATTTCCAGACCGGCTTTTTCCATCAGGTCTGTGCGGTACATGACCATCGAGCTTTCGCCGTAGAAAGGCGCTGCGAACAATGTGCCGTCGTGGGACAGACCACCAGCCATTGCGGGCAGGATGTCTGCTGCGTCGTAGTCAGCGGACAGATCGTCCAGCGCTACGAGCCAGCCATTTGCGCCCCAAATGGGGGTTTCGTACATGCCGATTGTCATGATGTCGAACGCGCCACCTTTGGTGGTGATGTCCGTTGTCACGCGTTGGCGAAGTACGTTTTCTTCGAGTGTCACCCACTCAACCGCAATGCCGGTTTGTTCGGTGAATGTGTCGGTGTAGCCCTGCATGCGGATCATATCGCCGTTGTTTACGGTCGCGATGGTGATCGTTGCGGAATGGCCGTCTGCAAATGCACCGCCTGCTGTTACCAGCGTAAATGCCGTTGCCGCACAAAGTGCGCTCTTAATAGACATCCCTGATCCTCCCTGATTGGATGTTGTCCATCAAAGTTAAGAGGGCCGAGGCTTTGGGTCAATCAAAAATTTACGCGCGTAAATTATTTTGATCTCACGCGGAATCTCGGAGGATCAGTCGCCCCTCAAGTCTTGTGCTTTTCCAAGGAGATAGCTCACCGTCGATCACGGCGAATAATGCCTCTACGGCGGTCTGAGACACCGCATCATAGTCGTGTGAGATGGTCGTAAGCGGTGGGCAAGTGTAGCGCGAGTGGGGGTGACCGTCCTGTCCCGCGATACGAATCGAGGTGTCGGGATCGCGTCCCACGGTTACTTTTTGCTCACAACATGCGGTCAGCAATCCGATGGCCAGCCGGTCGTTACTGCACAGAACGGTGTTGGTCGAAAAAAGCCCTTGGTCAAGCGCGCGATGCCCGCCCAAGCGACCGATTTCCTCGAACCCCCAACCCTCACCTTTGACCGAAATCACGTTTGGCGTATGTCCAAATGCCTCCATTGCATTCAGATAGCTTTGACGACGGCGGTGCGCGTTCGGGTTGGCGGGTGTCTTCATCTCAAAAAAACAGGGGGGCTCACCGGTGCGACACAGGTAGTCCGTAATATGGCGGGTGAATTGGAAGTTGTCTGAGCCGACGAACGAAAGTCCCATTTCGCCAACGCTGCTGTCAAAGATCAGGGTTGGAACGTCACCGCAGAATTTTTCCAACGCGATGTGATCAGACGCGCGCCCCAAAGGCGCAAGCAACACACCCGCAGGTTTAAGGGAGCGCAATGTATCCAACACTTCAACCTCAAGCGCTGGATCTCCGTGCGAGCTGAATAATGTCGGGCGGTATCCGGCGGCGATACAGCGTTGTTCTAGGTTGCGGGCGATTTCCGCAAAGTAGGGGTCTGTCAGCAGGGGCACCACAATGCCGATGGTCTTGGTCAATTTGCGATTCTGGTTCATCGCATAAATGTTGGGGCGGTATTCGTGGGCCTCTAGGGCGGCTTCGATGCGTTGCCGCGTGCTGGCCCGCACGCTGCCGGGGTCGTTGAAATACTTGGATACCGTAGGGCGCGACAATCCGCTGACCGTTGCGAATTCTTCCATGTTGCGGATTTTTTTGTTCGTCATTCTACGCGCCTTAGGGTCTGTGCGACCTCGCCTTTAAAGTTACCGTAAAGCAGAAAATCTTGGCGCGCGCAAAAATAAACGTTCTGGGTGTGCAGTCTTGAACTGACACCTTTCCCGATTTTACGTCCGATATTGTTGGTGGGGACAATCGGCGCTAGGTCAAAAAGGCCGCCGCGATATGGCTGCGTGAGCCGATGAGAGACCCGAACATGAAAAAGCTGAACCTTGATGCCACGGATATTCGTATCCTGAGTGCCGTTCAGCAGTATGGGCAGTTGAGCAAGACGCGGCTGGCCGCGCTGGTAAACCTATCGGCGACGCCGTGTTGGGCGCGGCTCGACCGGCTAAAAGCTGCGGGGTATATTCGCGGCTATCACGCGGATCTGGCGCTAGAACGGATCGTGGATTTTACACAGATCGTGGTCACGGTATCCCTTGGGTCGCACCGCAAGGTCGAATTTGACAGGTTTGAGGATCACATCCGCCAATTGGATGAGGTCACCCACTGTATCGCAACGGGTGGAGGCATGGACTATGTGATGACCATCGTCACGCCTAATCTGCAGGCCTTTCAAGCGTTGATGGACGACATGCTTTTGGCTGATCTCGCGATTGAAAAGTACATGACCTACATCGCGACGCGTCAGGTCAAAGCCAGTCAGCCGAGCCTCGGGAAATTAGCTGCCACCGTTGGCAAATAAGCCTATCCGACCAAACGGTCTAAGAGCGACCTAATTCTTGGTCCGATTGGACTGAAAATACCCCATTTTCGGGCCTATGCGCTTCGCTTTTTCAATCTAAATCACAGGCAGGTTTCAAGACATATCTGGCCGGTCAGGCCACCTGCTATGAGGGCGAAAAAATGACACAAACAGACGACTTTGGTTTTGGCACGCAGATCCGAAAATCCCCATTCTTTGACGCCACCGTTCGGTGGGGCGCGCAGGGTTTTTCTGTTTATAATCATATGTATATTCCTCGCGATTTTGGCGACCCGGAACAGAACTTTTGGAACCTCGTGAATGAGGCGATCCTGTGTGATGTGGCCGTTGAGCGGCAGGTAGAGATCACCGGTCCAGATGCTGCAAAGTTCGTGCAAATGTTGACGCCGCGCGACCTGTCCAAGATGGCGGTGGGGCAATGCAAATATATCCTGATTACCAACGCCGAAGGGGGCATTCTGAATGACCCGATCCTGCTGCGCTTGGCCGAGAACCATTTCTGGATTTCGCTGGCGGACAGCGATATCCTTTTGTGGGCGCAGGGCGTTGCAGTTTTTGCGGGGATGGACGTTAAAATCCATGAGCCTGACGTATCGCCACTTCAGCTACAGGGGCCAAAATCGGGGCTCATCATGCAGGAGCTTTTTGGCGAAAGCATCATGGATCTGAAGTACTATTGGCTGCGGGAACTGGAGCTTGACGGCATCCCGTTGGTCGTTTCGCGTACTGGGTGGTCAAGCGAGCTGGGTTATGAATTGTACCTGCGCGATGGCAGTCAAGGTGACGCCCTTTGGGAACGCATTATGGCCGCAGGTCTGCAACATGGGCTGAAGCCCGGGCATACCTCTTCGATCCGCCGGATTGAGGGAGGAATGCTATCCTACCACGCGGACGCCGACATCCACACCAACCCATTTGAGCTGGGGTTTGATCGACTGGTCAACCTTGAGATGGAGGCGGACTTCATCGGCAAGGCTGCGTTGCGTCAGATCAAGGAAGATGGTCCTGCGCGCAAGCAAGTGGGGTTGGTGATCGATTGTGATCCGCTGACTGGGCCGAACACAACGTTCTGGAGCGTCAACCAAGGCGGAGAGCCGATTGGGAAAGTGACGTCCGCTGTCTATTCGCCGCGTCTCAACCAAAACATCGCGCTTGCTATGGTCGCGGCAGATGCGGCTGTTGTGGGGGCTGAGGTTGAGGTCGTGACCAAGTCAGGCCCGACGCGCGCGACAGTTGTTGAACGCCCGTTCTATGACGCTAAAAAGCAGATCGCAGCAGCGTAATTAAGCTTCAGCGATCAACCGTAAGTACATACTTACGGTTGATCGCGGCCAATCCATCGGCCAAATGTCTGTGTGCCGTTCGATTGCGATGCGGTGCCGCAGACCGTTAGGCCGGAACGCCGATCACTTTTCCGGGCTGTATATGGGCAGGATCAAATGCTTTGCGCGAGAAAACCTCGTGGACGAGTTCGGCAAAGCTCTCCAATGGGTCTGTGGGGTATTCAGGGTCAAAGCTGGATTGATCCCAATGTTCGCAGAAATCGATGCATGACTGATAAAAGGGGCTGTCTTTGTATTGTGCGCGTAGCTCACGATCCCAGCCGTAGTGGTGGGCGTAATAGTACATTTGGAAAATGCCGTGATGCTCAACCACCCATGTCACTTCTTCGCGCAGAAGCCGGTCTGCGGTTCCCGCGCGGTGGACTTCTTCCAAGGCTTCGAGCATTTCGTACTCTTCACGACTACCGTCCTTCATGGCTGTGAAATTCACCGTTTCAGACATTCTAGGTGTTTCCATCAATTTGCGCCTGTTGGGCATATTCTGGCGTTTGTTCGGGCGGTCAACATGGGACCGCACTGCATGGCAATCGCCTTTTGCCATACAGCGCCTGTGCGGCATGAAAATAAGCCGTCAGATAGGCCCATAGTCACAGCCTGCTTTCCAATGGTCGCAAGACGGAGTAGGCATCCCAATCGTTACAGGATCGGGACACGTCATGGCGCAGAAAGCCACCATTTATAAAGTCGAACTCTCAGTTTCTGATATGGATCGCCACTACTACGAAACCCATAAGCTGACGGTGGCCAAGCACCCTTCTGAGACGGATGAACGTCTTATGGTGCGCCTTGTTGCGTTTGCGTTGAATGCGCATGAGCACCTAGAAATGACGAAGGGCCTGTCCACGGATGATGAGCCCGACATTTGGCAAAAAAGCCTCAGCGGTGAGCTGGACGTGTGGGTGGCTTTGGGATTGCCAAGCGAGAAGGTGATCCGCCGGTCCTGTGGTAAAGCGGGCAAGGTGATCCTCTATCCCTACGGTGGCAAAACGGCCGAGATGTGGTGGGATAAGGTGAAAAATAGCACCACACGCTTTGACAATTTGCAGGTCGTGAATTTGGCCGAAGCCGACACGGACGGGCTGGCAAAATTGGCGAGCCGGACCATGAAGCTTCAGGTCAATATCCAAGATGGTGAAGTGATGGTGAGTGTGGATGATAGCATGGTTTACCTCACCCCGGTGGAGTGGAAGGGCGCGGCCTAACCTGCGCTTTTGTTTTTCAAAACTGGGCGGATCGGCGTTTGAGTTTAACTACAGATGACGCCGCGCCCGATCGGTTGCCTGCCTTGGCCATGGGGCGGTCTAAGCCGACAGCCGATTGTCGCTAAATGAACAGACCGGTGCGGGCATGGCGCCTACGTGGGTCTCATGAGCACCGCTGCCATTTATACTCCCTCCGCTGATCGCACTCTTTCCGGTGTCGCCCTGATGCTGGGGTTTTGCGTCACCGCACCACTCTTGGATGTGGCGGCCAAGCTGGCGTCAGACAGCGTCCCAGTGGGGCAAATCACAACGGCGCGTTTTCTCGTGCAATGCCTGTTGATGGCGCCGTTTGTCTGGGCCATGGGGCTGTCGTTGCATGTCGCGCGGGGGCAATGGTTGGCTCTTGTGTCGCGCGCTGCTTTTTTGCTGGTCTCAACCTTTTGCTTTATTGCAGCGATCCGTGTGATGCCTTTGGCTGATGCACTTGCGATCGTGTTTCTGGCGCCGTTCATCGTGCTTTTGGTGGGAAAGTTTTACTTGGGTGAGGATGTCGGCCCACGCCGCGTTGGTGCGGCTATGGTCGGCTTTTTGGGGGTTTTATGCGTGATCCAGCCCAGTTTTGCGGCCTTTGGCGCCGTCGCACTGTTCCCGCTGGGCACGGCAGTGGGATTTGCGTTCTACATATTGGTCACGCGTGGTTTGTCGCGCCGAATGCATCCGGTCACGTTGCAATTCCACACGGGCTTGATCGCCAGCTTGTTGTGCCTGCCGGTGATGATACTGTCTGAGGGTTCAGGCTCCGCGATGCTCGATCCGGTTTGGCCTGTCGGGATCAATTGGCTTTGGCTGTTCGGTGTCGGATTTTTCGCGACCCTCAGCCATATGATGATGACCTATGCACTTTCGCTGGCACCTTCCGCGACACTGGCGCCGTTGCAGTATCTTGAACTGCCTGTGGCGACTTTTCTGGGATATTGGGTGTTTCGCGATTTTCCCAACGCGCTGGCCCTTACGGGTATTGTCATCATCATCGGTGCGGGTCTGTATATGATCCACCGTGAACGTGTCACGGCTCGTCAGCTTGCGACCAGCCTCACACCGCCGTCTATCTGAGCCGGATTCACGCCTCTAAGCCCTTCAAAGGGGGATGATTTTAGACGTTCGGTTCAAAATGCCTCGGATACAGTACCGAGCATTTTTGTTGCTTCTCACCCGTACTGCTGGGGCTGCAAGAAACGCTTGATCGTATTTGCCTATTATTTGTCTGTGTTCGAATAGGGCCAAACGTAGCGATGCGTTTTGTGCGGATGATCTGCCCAAACGTACTCAGTCGCTGGAAAATGCGCCAGTTTCAGACCTCGTTGAGGGGGCACAGTTTTGGCCCGACAATCTGGGATATCTATGCGGCATTGATCTGGCCAGAACATCATGTCTTCTGGCCAGATCAAGGGGAGAAATAGGCGTGCCTAGAAACCGGGATTACTCGGCTGCGATCGCCCCCGTATTTTCTTCTTTTTCGCCAAATCCTTTGGGCACGGGCAGATCTGGCAACGTTGCTGCGCGCTTTTGGAGGGCCCGTCCAATAACCACCCGGCTGATTTCAGTCGTGCCATCCACGATCCGCAACATCTGCGCCAAGCGTGAGAGTCGGTCCAACCCATAAGGTTGCAAAAGGCCCATGCCCCCCAACACTTGCGTACATGTATTGGCGGCCTTTACCGCCGCGTCGGGCACAAAGCGTTTTGCATGCGCGGCCATCAATGGGCCCTCCGGCGTGCCGAGTGCCTCAGCGGCCTTACGATACAGCAGTTTTGAAGCCTCTAGGTCGGTTGCAACTTCACCCAGCATCCACTGGATGCCGTCCAGATCGAGGTTCTTGCCACCAAACATTTTGCGGTTCTTGGCATAAGACAGTGCCGTATCAAGCGCGGCTTGCATCAGGCCGCAACACCCAGATGCAATAGACACCCGCGCGATATCGATGGCCATAAGCGACCCCTGCAGGCCCTGACCGATTGGGAGGATGATGTTGTCTTCGCTGACGACAACTTGATCCAGATGCATCTCCGACATTGGCAGGAAATTATAGGACGGCGTGTCATATAGCGGGCCAAAACTAATGCCCTCAGCGTCTGCTGGAATGGCGATCATGGCCATATCCTTGTGGCCTGGCGCATCGCTGGTTTTGACGACGGTAAAGTAGACGTCGGCTTCGGTCGCCAAACTGACCCAAGCTTTTTTGCCACTGATGGTCCATGTGCCGTCGCCGTTAATGGTGGCGCGTGTGTACATCTGCATTGGGTCAGAGCCGGACTGTGGTTCCGTCAGTGCAAAGTTCGCCAGTTTGCGGCCCGAGGTGAGATCACGCGCCCATTTGTCCTTGAATGCATCTGTGCCGTAGCCACAGCCCGCAAACGTGCAAATATTATGCATCGAAAGAGCGAAGGCGTAGGCGCCGTCGCCTAAGCCAAGTTGTTCATAAACCTGAATGCCTTCCGCCAAGGGCAATCCTTGGCCACCTAATTCCTCGGGCGCGTAAAGCCCCATCAACCCAGCTTCACCAGCCTTGTCAGATGCATCACGCGGCCATGTTTTTGCAGCGTTCCACGCGTCGACATTCGGCGCGATCACCTCTTTCGCATGGGCATGAGCGATCTCAAGGATGGAGCTGAGTTTTTCGGACATGGATCGTTTCCTTTGGTATCTACAATAGTCGCATCTCGCCATGGTCCCCAAGGGCTATGCTTGGAGGAAGCTTTGAAATCTGTCTACAAGCGCGGTTTTTAAAATATTTATCTGCGCAGCCTGGCCAAATACATCTCGGGAGGTGACAGGTTATTGTCGAAAAGTGACAATATCAGTCATCTTGCACCGCGTGGCGTCGATAGGCGCGCGGTGTGTTGCCTGTCCATCTGTGAAACGCGCGATGGAAATTTGCGGCCGAGGAAAATCCGACCTCATGGGCTATAGCTTCAACGCTTTTTTCACCAACCAATAGATGCCGGATCGCTATGTCCCTGCGCAAATCATCTTTGATGGATTGGAACGACACCCCGTCGGCCTGCAGCTTGCGCATAAGCGTGCGCGGCGTGGTGTGCATGAATCGCGCCGCGTCGTTCAGAGTTGTTTTGTCCCACCCCGCGGTACTGAGGTAGCTACGCACGCGCAGCGCCTGCGTGTGTTCGCTTGATCGGGTGAAAATCCAATCTCGCGGCGCATTTTCTAGAAACAGGTCTAGTTCCGCTGTGGAGCGCATCTGGACGGGTCCAATCCCCTCTAGATCAAAAGCGATGAACGTTTCAGGGGTGTCAAACACCACGGGTGCGGGAAAAATAACGGCATAGTCCTGTGCAAATTCTGGGCTCTCAAAGGTAAAACCGACCCTGCTGACAGGGACCTCGCGCCGTGCAAGCCACGACACCAAACCATGCGCCAATTTGAGGATCAGCATGTGCCCAAATCTCTGCGCAGGGCTTTGGCCTTGTGGCTGTAGGGTGAGAACCCATTCTGAACCCGCTTGGTTCAGCGTGAATTGATAGTCATCCAGAAGCAAGTTCCAGAACGTCGAAAAACGATACAGCGCGGATGGCAGGGAGGTCGCTTCGCGCACAGATGTCAAAAGGTGCTGCAAGGCGCGCGGCCTGATTGGCCTGCTCCATAACCCCATCATTTCGTCACCGGTTTCCACCGCTGCGCGTTGGTAGAGGCCAACGATTTGATCCAAGGTAACCCGGCCCTGAGATGGGTTTTGGTCCGCAATCAGATTGGCGCGTTCCAGAAGCAATTGGTACTCAGCTTGTGTGCAAAGCGGGCGCAAGGCGGCAAGCCAATCCGCAATGAAGGGGCGAGAAACGGTTGAATAATATGTTGGTGTGGCCGATGTCATGGGCTGTTGCTATCACTTGTGTATCCGTCATTGAACACTTTGGATTATTCGCGGCGAATTGGGGGCAGAGCAGATTGGTGCCGGTGTGAGCGGAGCCAAAGTGTTGTAGCCCTTGACCTCACTCAAAAGGTCAAATACTCACCAGATCAAGGTCGCGGGCGTTGTGTAATGGTAAGACCTCAGCCTTCCAAGCTGATGATACGGGTTCGATTCCCGTCGCCCGCTCCAACCTGTTCCCAATAATATGAATGAGCGTTTCGTTGGGGCGCTGATGCCTTCTTGCGGCGCGGCAAAGCGCTCCGGTTTGGGTCGCGTGCTTGTCACGCTCGACACGGGCCTTTAAGCAGTTGGAAACGATGCGGACATACCTTCATGACTAATGCGACCGACATTGGCCAAGCTTCGGCTCCGGTATCCCAGCCTAAACCGGCCGAGGAGGAGCGCGCACGCTCCAAGAAAATCGGCTCTTTGCAGGCGCTTTGGCCGTTCATAGCCCCTTACCGAGTATTGTTGTTCGCCGCCCTCGGTGCACTTGTTTTGACCGCTTGCGTGAGCCTGACACTGCCCTTGGCTGTGCGCCGTGTGGTGGATGGGTTTCAGATGGGGTCGTCCGAGTTGCTCGACAAATATTTTGTGGCTGCCCTTGGGATCGCCGGGCTTTTGGCTATTGGGACAGGGCTGCGGTACTATCTTGTGACGCGACTGGGTGAGCGTGTTGTCGCAGACATTCGCACAGCGGTTTTTGCCCGTATGATCACCATGAGCCCCTCGTTTTTTGAAAAGATCATGACAGGTGAGGTTCTGAGCCGGATCACGACGGACACGACGTTGCTGTTGTCGGTGATCGGTTCATCGGTCTCAATTGCGTTGCGCAATATATTGATTTTCCTAGGCGGTCTGGGCCTGATGATGTGGACCACGCCCAAGTTATCCGTGCTTGTGGTGATGATTGTGCCGCTTGTTGTGGTGCCAATTGTTGTTTTGGGCCGTCGCCTGCGTCGTCTCAGCAAAGAAAACCAAGACTGGATTGCGGACAGTTCAGGCAAAGCGTCAGAGAACCTTTTGTCGGCACAAACCGTGCAGGCATTTACGCACGAACGTCAGACAGCGAACCTGTTTGCATCCGTGACAGAGGCCTCATTCGAGAGCGCGAAGACACGCATCAAGACCCGTGCTGTGATGACAGTGATCGTGATCTCATTGATCTTTGTTGGCATCGTAGGTGTTTTGTGGATCGGGGCGCGGGATGTCCGCGCTGAAATCATGACCATTGGTGAGCTGATCCAGTTCCTGATTTACGCGATTATGGTCGCGGGATCCGTTGGCGCCTTGTCTGAAATTTGGGGCGAATTGCAACGAGCTGCTGGCGCGACCGAGCGCTTGGTTGAACTGCTAGAGGAGCACGATGCCGTAGCAGACCCCGCCGTGCCGCAGGCGTTGCCGAACGGCGGGCGCGGCGCGTTGGAGTTTGATAACGTGACCTTCCGCTATCCCGCCCGGCCGGAAACCGCGGCGTTGAACGGTGTGTCGCTGCGTGTGGAACCGGGCGAAACGGTTGCCCTTGTTGGTCCCTCAGGGGCGGGTAAATCCACTATTATCCAGCTGATCCAGCGGTTCTACGATCCAAGCGAGGGCGAGATCCGTTTGGACGGTTTGAACCTGCAATCGATGAACCGTGCGGCTTTTCGCAAGGCCATAGCGCTAGTACCCCAAGAGGCAGTGATCTTTGCGGCCTCTGCCCGCGAGAATATCCGTTTTGGTCGGCCCGATGCCAGTGACGCAGAGGTCGAAGCCGCAGCAAAAGCCGCCGCAGCGCATGGGTTTTTGTCGGCCTTACCTGAAGGCTATGACACCTATGTGGGTGAGCGGGGTGTAATGTTGTCCGGTGGTCAGAAACAACGGATCGCCATTGCACGCGCCATCCTGCGCGATGCGCCAATCTTGCTGCTGGACGAGGCCACAAGTGCATTGGACGCCGAAAGTGAGCGGTTGGTCCAAGAGGCCGTGACCGCGATGTCCAAAGATCGCACGACGCTGATCGTTGCACACCGGCTTGCGACAGTGAAACAGGCCGATCGCATTCTTGTTTTTGAGAATGGTCAGATCATTGCTGAGGGCACGCATGATAGTTTGGTTGCGCAGGGGGGGCTGTATGCTCGGCTCGCGCGGTTACAATTCACCGACGGCGTCGCAGCGGAATAAGTCAACCATCTGAAAGGTGCCCCCGCTTGGGGGCATTTTAGATTTAGGGGGCGCTGCCCCCGGCCTTTGGCCTCCCCCGGAGTATTTCGAGAACAAAGGAGGCGCTGGCGACACGCAGCGTCACGGTTGTTTTGTATGATCCGGTTTTGCATCCTTATGATTAAGCGTCCGATGCGGCGTGGTCATCAAGGGAGGGTGGCATCATGGCGTCGTTTGCGTCCAAAGCCGATATCATGGAAATCGAGCGTGCGGAGCCTTGGCCGGATGTTGCGCCAGCGTCGACGCTATATCAGTTGTTGTCTCAGACAGCGGCGCGGCATCCTAATCGCCCGGCTATTTCGTTTCAGTTGTTTTCTGGCGCCTCCGATCCTGCGGTGACCCTGAGCTGGGCGGACTTTCATAGCCGTGTGACGCAAGCGGCCAACCTGTTTCGATCCTTGGGCGTGGGTGAGACCGACACGGTTGCCTACGTTTTACCTAACTGCAATGAGACGCCAGCCGTCTTGTTGGGCGGGGCGGTTGCGGGGGGGGTATGCCCGGTGAACCCGCTGCTGGAGCCTGCTCAGATTGCGTCTATTTTGCGAGAGACAGGGGCCAAGGTTGTTGTCACTCTTCGGCCCTTTCCCAAGACAGATGTCGCGCAGCAGGTGGCCGAGGCTGTTGCGCTGGCGCCTAGTGTTGAGGCCGTGCTGCAAGTGGATCTGTTGGGTTACTTGACGGGCGTCAAGCGGTTGGTCGTGCCGTTCGTTCGGCCCAAGGTGACGGTAAATCACAATGCGCGCATCTTGGATTTTGAGACTGAGTGTCTGCAACATCGCAGTGATGGCCTTGATTTTGACGACAGTGCGGGGGACCGCGTGGCGGCCTATTTCCATACGGGCGGTACCACGGGTATGCCCAAAGTCGCGCAGCACACTTATGCGGGGATCATTTATAATGGGTGGATTGGGCATCGTTTGTTGTTCACGGAACACGACAATATCATCTGTCCGCTGCCCTTGTTTCATGTCTTTGCGTGCCATGTCATCTTGATGGCAGCGGTTACATCGGGGGCCCATGTGGTGTTCCCAACGCCCCAAGGATACCGGGGTGAGGGGGTGTTCGACAATTTTTGGAAGTTGGTTGAGCGGTGGAAAATCAGCTTTATCATTACCGTGCCAACTGCAATTGCAGCCAAAATGCAGCGCCCTGTGGATGCGGATATCTCAAGCGTAAAGACAGCCTTTTCGGGGTCTTCGCCGCTGCCGGTTGAGTTGTTCAACCGGTTTGAGGCGGCGACAGGGGTGAACATTATCGAAGGGTACGGATTGACCGAGGCCACGTGCCTTGTGTCGTGTAACCCGGTGGATGGGGTCAAAAAAGTTGGATCTGTTGGGGTGCCGTTCATGCATTCTAACGTTAAGATTTTCCGGCTTACAGATGGTCGGGTGGTTGAATGCGCAACCGATGAGATCGGAGAGATCTGTGTCGACAATCCGGGTGTCCTAGAGGGGGGCACCTATACAGAGGCCGTCAAAAACCGCGATCTGTTTTATCACGATGTCTATCTGCGCACGGGGGATTTGGGGCGGATAGATGAGGATGGCTATTTGTGGATCACCGGGCGCGCTAAGGACCTGATCATCCGTGGGGGGCACAATATTGATCCCGCAGAAATAGAGGAAGCGCTTGCCGGCCATGAGGCGGTGGCATTTGTCGGGGCTATCGGACAGCCCGATGCGTTTGCGGGTGAATTACCTTGTGCCTATGTCGAACTGGTTGCCGGGTCTAACGTCACAGCGGAAGAATTGGTGACTTATGCAAAACAGCACGTGGCGGAGCGCGCCGCACAGCCAAAGTATATTGAGATCATGGAAGAGCTGCCCAAGACAGCTGTGGGCAAAATCTTTAAGCCTGATCTTCGTAAATCCGCGATCATGCGCGTGTACAACGCCGCCTTAAGCGAAGCCGGGATTGAGGCCCGTGTCGAACGAGTGGTGGAGGACAAAAAACGAGGCCTCGTCGCGCATGTCAGCCGCAAGGGCGATGCTGACGAAGGTGCGGTGTCACAAGTTCTTGGGGTTTATGCGCGCCCTTGGGAATGGGCCGGATAAGCCGTCCGATGCTTTGACGCGCCCCGATGTAATGCGGGGCGCGCGCGTAGGCATTAGTCGAGAGCCACGAGATCAGACGCCGAGGACCGACCGTCGCGTCCCTCACGCAATTCAAACTGGATTTTTTGATCATCCCGCAGGCCCGTCATGCCCGCGCGTTCGACCGCAGAAATGTGGACAAAGATGTCTTTTCCGCCGTCGTCAGGGGCAATGAAACCATAACCCTTTGTTGTATTGAACCATTTTACAGTGCCGGTGGCCATCCCGGTGTCTCCTATTTGTCCGTTCGCCCATAGGCGTCTGTTCTTTGCTCCAGCCACCTCGGCCGTAAGCTTGATGGCAAATTAACTATTGCGTAAACCAACAAAGACAAGGCGACGCGCATCGACCACGATTTCCGCAAGGTCGCGCGACAGGGGGACAACATGGTTAAACTTTATGGGATCAAGGCATGTGATACATGCCGCAAGGCGCTTAAGTCCTTGGAAAAGTCCGGATTTGCGCCGGAATTTCACGACGTGCGCGACGCGCCACTCGAGGTTGAAACGCTCGAAACGTTTCTTAGCGTTTTGGGAAGCGACTTGTTGAACACCCGATCCACCACGTGGCGCGGCCTGTCCGAGGCAGAACGGACGCAAGAACCAATAGCGCTTTTGCAGGCGCACCCAACTTTGATGAAACGCCCCGTCATTGATCATGACGGGACGCTGACTTTGGGGTGGGGCAAGCCCGTGCAGGCCGCCTTTGGGGTTTAGCGCAGATCAGGCGCCACGGCGTCTGCTGCCAACATTTCGACCACCTCAGAGAGCGGCAAAACCTGTGTCTGTTTCTCACCCAAACGGCGCAGCGTGACTGTGCCGTCCTCAACTTCTTTTCGGCCCACCGCAAGGATCACGGGCACTTTGCCCAGCGAATGCTCGCGGACCTTGTAGTTGATCTTTTCGTTGCGCAAATCTGCTTCTGCCTTAATGCCAGCAGCTTTCAATTGCGCCACAGCGTCCGTGCAGAAATCATCTGCATCCGATACGATTGAGGCCACTACCACCTGACGCGGCGCGAGCCAGAATGGCAGCTTGCCTGCGTGTTCCTCGATCAGGATGCCGATGAACCGTTCAAACGAGCCAAGCGTTGCACGGTGCAGCATTACCGGGCGGTGACGTTGGCTGTCTTGGCCGATGTAGCTGGCGTCCAGCCGCTCAGGCAGGACGAAATCTACCTGATGGGTGCCGCATTGCCAATCGCGGCCAATGGCGTCCGTCAAAACGAACTCTAGCTTAGGGCCGTAGAAGGCACCTTCGCCAGGGTTGATCTCGGGCTCAATGCCCGCTGCGCGGGTGGCATCCAGCAGGGCAGCTTCGGCTTTGTCCCATACTTCATCAGAGCCAGAGCGTACCTCAGGCCGGGTCGAGAACTTTACGCGGAAATCCGTAAAGCCGAGGTCGCGATACATGTCCGACAAAAAGTCGATGTAGATGCGCGTTTCGCTCTCGATCTGGTCCTCACGGCAGAAGATGTGGCCATCATCCTGCGTAAACCCGCGCACACGCATGATCCCGTGCAACGCCCCCGATGGTTCATATCGCGCACACGACCCAAATTCCGCCATCCGCAGGGGCAGATCGCGGTATGATTTTAGGCCTTGGTTGAAAATCTGCACGTGACAGGGACAGTTCATCGGCTTGAGAGCGTTGACAGCCTTTTCGCGGGCATGATCTTCGTCCACCTCAACGATGAACATGTTTTCTTGGTATTTTTCCCAGTGGCCGGACTCGATCCAAAGCTTGCGATCGACGACTTGGGGTGTGTTGACCTCAACGTATCCGCCCGCGCGCTGTTTGCGGCGCACGAAATCTTGCAGGTCGGTATAGATGCGCCAGCCGTTGGGGTGCCAGAATACTTGGCCCGGGGCCTCTTCTTGCATGTGGAACAGGTCCATCTCGCGCCCAAGGCGGCGGTGATCCCGTTTTTCGGCTTCCTCAAGAAACGTCATGTATTGCTTGAGGTCATCGCGGTTGCGGAACGCCACGCCGTAGATGCGTTGCAGCATGGGACGGGTATTGTCGCCCAAGAAATACGCAGCCGACACATTGGTCAGCTTAAAGGCATCGGCAGGCACTTGGCCGGTATGTTGCAGGTGCGGGCCGCGGCACAGGTCCATCCATTCGCCATGCCAGTACATGCGAATGTCTTCGCCTTCGGGGATGCGATCTAGGATGTCGACCTTATAGGGCTCATCGTTGTCGATGTAGTATTGACGAACCTTTTCACGGCTCCAAAGCTCGGTGCGGACGGGCTCACGCGCGTTGATGATCTCTTTCATTCGCTTTTCAATCGCGCCCAGATCTTCGGGGGTGAAGGGCTCGGCGCGGTCAAAATCGTAGAACCAACCGTTGTCGCGCACAGGGCCGATCGTGACCTTGGTGTCGGGCATCAACTCTTGCACAGCGCGGGCCATGATGTGGGCCAGATCGTGCCGGATCAGCTCTAGCGCGGGGTCTGCATCCTGCATCGTGTTGATGGCAATAGTGCAATCGGCCTCAAGCGGCCAAGCCAGATCCCAATGGGCGCCATCGACTTGGGCGCTGATCGCTTTTTTGCTGAGAGATTTGGAAATCGCCGCGGCAACTTCAGCCGGCGTGGTGCCAGCGTCCACGTCACGTGTATTGCCATCGGGAAAGGTGAGGGTGATCTGGGACATCGTTTGTGTCCTCCGTCGTTTTGGCGCCCACGGAGCGCCCGGTTGCGGGTAATATGTTCGGCCGCTTTGTGACGGGTGCCGCCGTGGGCGTCAACCCGCGCCTTAGCTAGGTATGCAAATGTATGCCGAGAAAGCTATTTAAGTCGCAGAAAATGCTGGAAAAGTCGCTTTTGCGCACCATGTTTCCGATAAGAAAGTTTTGTAACCGTACAAAGGCCCTTGCCATGCCCACCCCCAACCGGACTTTTGATCTGAGTGTAGAAGACCTTGAATTGATTGAAGCCGCCCTGCGCCGCAAGAAGCGCGCGCTCAACGAGGCGCAGCTGGTTGGCGCGGGCACGCCCGATGATGCGGCTGATCAGCTAAAGGACATCCACGATCTTTTGGGGCGACTGCATAACCAAAAGACGTTCTATCGTCCTAAGCAATCCGTCTACGTGAGCGGCTAGGCGGCGTTTAATCTAGGCCTGACACCCTTCGTTCTTTGCGCCATAACCGTAAAAAACGAGAGGGGAGCCGCACATGCAATTTTTAGATACGCCTCAGGGCCGCCGCATCGCATATCACCGAAGCGAGGGCACAGGCCCGACCGTCGTGTTCTTGGGCGGTTTCAAATCAGATATGGAGGGGTCCAAGGCGACCCACCTAGAGGTCGTGGCGCGCCGGGAGGGCCGAGCGTTTGTGCGGTTTGATTACTCGGGTCATGGGCAAAGCTCTGGCGCCTTTACCGATGGTTGCATCGGCGATTGGCGCGATGATGCGCGCGCCGTACTTGACGAACTGACAACGGGTCCGCTCGTGCTGGTGGGGTCCTCCATGGGCGGGTGGATTTCGCTGTTACTCGCACGGGAAATGCCTCAGCGGCTTAAGGGACTGGTTACCATTGCAGCCGCGCCGGATTTCACCACGCGTCATTGGGATGGGCTGTCCGAGGCGGATCGCGCCACAGTGTTGCGCGAGGGGCAGGTGGCCCAGCCCAGCGACTATGGTGAACCTTATATCTTTACCAAACGCCTTTTCGATGATGGGGCAGAAAACCGCGTTCTAACAGCGCCCCTTTCCCTCAATTGTCCCGTCCGCATGGTGCAGGGCACCCAAGACAATGCGGTCCCGACATCTGAGGCAACGCGTCTATTGGATCATCTGCGATGCCCCGACGCGCAGCTTTTGCTGGTCAAAGACAAGGATCACAGTTTTTCAGACCCAGAATGTTTGCATTTGATCGAACGCTGCGTTGCGGAAGTCTCGGCATCTTGACGCATACCTCTTTCTGGGCCGGTCGCCTTTCAGGTTGGTGGAGAACACGATGCTCGAATTTTTGACATGGACAGCACGGGTTGGTGCGGTGTTGTTGGCCATCGGTGCGGGTTTGTGGTTTTTGGGCCCGTATGAGCCGGTTGAGGCCGCGAATGCGTTTGATCCTAGTCTCTTACCCGATGACCTTGATGCTCATCTGGCGCGGTCAGAGGCCGGTGTGCCCAACCTGCGTCCCGGTACGCATAAACGTATTCATTGGCACGGCGCACCTGGTGTACAGACCGATGTCGCGGTGGTGTATATCCACGGGTTCTCGGCCAGTTCTGAGGAAATTCGCCCCGTTCCGGACCGGGTCGCACAGGCGCTTGGTGCGAACGTGTATTTCATGCGGCTGACGGGGCATGGCCAAGACGGTGCCGCGTTGGCCACGGCCACAGCAGGTGCATGGTTGCAAGACGTGGCAGAGGCCTATGCGATCGGTCGCAGGATCGGGCAGCGCGTCCTCGTGATTTCGACCTCAACTGGCGGCACCCTAGCGGCCGCAACGGCCGTGGATCCAGACATGTCCGAGGGCATCATCGGCCATGTGTTCGTGTCACCAAATTTCGCTCTGGCCAATCCTGCGGGGCAATTGCTTAGCTGGCCCGCCGCGCGGTATTGGGTGCCGCTCATTGCAGGGCGTAATCGCAGCTTTGAGGTCCGAAGCGAGGCTCACGGTGCCTATTGGACAAGCACATATCCTACCATCGCAGTGATGCCGATGGCGGCGATAGTGCGCCATGTGGCGCGGCTGGATGTGTCGGGGGCTGACCTCCCCGCGATGTTCCTGTTTTCTGATGCTGATCAGGTTGTTTCCTCCACGGCCACCCGGGCGGTCGCTGCGAAATGGGGCGGACGGGTCCAGCTAAAGCCGGTTATGGTCGGACCCGAAGATGACCCTTACAGCCATGTTATCGCGGGTGATATCCTGTCGCCTGGCATGACCGATGACGCCGTTGCATCCATCACGAAATGGGCGCAAACACTTATCGCACCCTAGTCACTGCTGCGAAAGAGAAGGCCTCCTATGGACCCCAAAGCCGTTGTTCAACCGCTTAGCGTTCTGTCCGATTGCACTTTGGCGCAGGCCCGATCCGCGCTGGACGAGGTGTTTGCGGCCGATGCGCTGATCCAACTTGGCGCGCCTTGGGTCACGGGCAAAGGGCCGGAGGCGTGGGCGGATCAGGCTCTTGCACCGCTTTACCATGCAATGCCGGACGCAGAACGGCGCATATGGATTGAGATGGCAGGCCATGACGCGGCAGGTCAGATGTGGGTCGGCCACGGCGGTCACTACATGGGCCAGTTTTCGGCCCCGTTTCTTGGTATTCCTGCGACCCACCGGATGGCCGCAATGCGCTTTCATGAGTTTTTTCGGATTGAGGGCGACCGCGTGGTCGAAATGCAGGCGATCTGGGATATCCCTGAACTGATGATGCAGGCGGGTGTTTGGCCGCTTGCGCCTTCGCTTGGGCGGGAATGGCTGGTGCCCGGGCCCGCGACCCAAGACGGCCTACGCATCGCCGGAGATGGCTCCCATGCGCTGGGGGTTGTTGGTGACATGCTAACTGGCCTTGGCCGTTCGCGCGAGGGTGAGGCTGCGATGGAACTGCCGCGCTATTGGCATCCGCGCTGCGGGTGGTACGGGTCTGCTGGCATTGGCACCGCGCGCGGAATCCGGGGCTTTAGGCGGCATCACCAGATCCCGTTTCTGGATGCGATGCCAGATCGGCGCGCATTGATGGATCAGGGACATTTCTTCGCGGAGGGCGCCTATGTGGGCTTTACCGCGTGGCCGGGGATGGAGATGACGCTGAGCGGTGCAAACTGGCTGGGCCTGCCCGCGACGGGGCAAAAGCTGACGATGCGGTCGCTGGATTTTTGGCGGGTTGAAGGCGACTTGATCCGCGAAAACTGGGTCTTGGTGGATTTGCTGGACGTCTATGCGCAGTTGGGAGTCGATGTTTTTGCGCGAATGGCAGCGTTGGGTAGCGGACAGGCTTGACCTTGGCGGCCCATTCCGGTTGCATACCTATGCAGTCTGACCGGAGCGCCCATGACCCCTTTGCCCAAAACTCCATCCTTTCGGCTTGAAGGTAAACGCGCGTTTGTACCCGGCGGTGCGCGGGGCATAGGCTTGGCCTGTGCTGCAGCACTTGCGGACGCAGGGGCAGAGGTCACGATTGCGGCGCGCAGTGCCGATCAGGTGGCCGAGGCCGCGTCGGCCTTGGGTGGGTCTGGCGTCGTGCTGGACGTGACAGATGATGCCGCCGTCCACGCTTTTTTTGCGCAATCCGACCCGTTCGACATCTTGTGCAATTCAGCGGGCCTTGCGCGTCACTCGCCCGCGATGGACACCACACCAGCTGATTTCGATGCGGTTATGGCAGTGAATGTTCGGGCCGCCTATTTTCTTGCCCAAGAAGCGGCACGCGCAATGGTGGGCCGTGGGGGATCGATCCTTCAGATCAGCAGCCAAATGGGCCATGTTGGCGGGATTGACCGGGCCGTTTACTGCGCCAGCAAACACGCGGTCGAAGGCATGACCAAGGCTATGGCGATTGAGTGGGGCCCGGAGCGTATCCGCGTCAACACGCTGTGCCCCACGTTCATCCGCACGCCGTTGACGGTCGCCACATTCGCGGACCCAGACAAGCGCGCTTGGATCGAGAGCAAGATCAAATTGCCCCGTGTGGCAGAGGTTGAGGATATCATGGGGGCCGTGGTCTTTTTGGCCTCGGACGCAAGTGCTATGGTGACCGGTACATCCTTGTTGGTCGATGGCGGGTGGACCGCCGGATGAACCGTAAAATCACCTCTTTGGACGTCGCTGCCAAGGCAGGTGTCAGCCAATCGGCGGTGAGCCGCGTCTTTACACCCGGCTCATCTGTCTCGGCCAAAATGGCCCAAAAAGTCCGCGACGCGGCAGAAGAATTAGGCTACCGGCCCAACGTTTTGGCGCGTTCGTTGATCACAGGCTCAAGCCGGATCATCGGGCTTGTCGTGGCTTATCTGGACAATCCGTTCTATGCCGATGCGCTGCAAAAGCTAAGTGAAGCCCTTGATCAAGAAGGCTATCACCTGTTGGTGTTCATGGCGGGCAATACCCAAGGCGACGTGGATCACGTCATTGAAAGCCTGATGGATTATCAGGTGGACGGGATTATCACAGCCTCGATCAACCTAAGTGGTGAACTGGCAGAACGTTGCGCGCGTGCCGGTATCCCGGTGGTGTGTTTCAACCGCTCTGTCATGGGAAAAGGGCTTTCCGCGATCTCATCAGCTAACCGAGCGGGGGGCACCAAGATTGCCGCGTTCTTGGCGGCGGGCGGCCATCAGAGGTGTGCGCATATCAGCGGTTGGGAAGGCTCTAGTACCGGGCGCGAACGGGCCAAGGGCTTTGCCGCCGGGCTGAACGACGCAGGTCTAGAACTCCATGCGCAAATCGACGGTATGTTTGATCGCGACACTGCGATGAATGCGGCGCAGACCTTGATGGAAATGCCCGAGCCACCCGATGCGATTTTTGTTGGTAATGACCATATGGCCATGGCTGTGATGGATCACCTTCGGTTTACGATGGGGCTGAGCGTGCCGAATGATGTGTCGGTTGTGGGCTATGATGATGTGCCCATGGCGGCATGGCCCAGCTATGACTTGACCACTCTGCGCCAACCCGCACGCCGAATGGTTGAAGCAACCGTCCAAGAAATACTGACCCGAATAAGCACACCTGACGCGCCCGTGCGTCGCATCGAAATTGACGGCCCTCTGCTGGTGCGGGGCTCGGCGCGTCTGCCAAAGGAGGCCCCATGAAGGGTTTTGACGAAAAGTTCCAAGATTTCCCGGACTATATCATCGGGATCACCAAAGAGATCTGGGAAGATCGGGGCATCGCGACCCTGCACGACTATTACCATCCCGAGATCGTCGTACGCTCACCGGCGAGTGTGGTGATCGGAAATCAAAATGTCATTGGCGCGACCATGGCCACATTGGCAGAGTTTCCTGACCGCCAGTTGTTGGGCGAAGATGTTATTTGGTCGGGCACGCCGGAAACGGGGATGCTCAGCTCGCACCGGATTATTTCCACCGCGACCCACGCAGGTAGCGGCGCCTATGGTGAGGCGACGGGCAAGCAACTGCGCTACCGCATTCTGGCCGATTGCCATGCGCGCAACAACATGATCGACGATGAATGGCTGATCCGCGACCAAGGTGCGATTGTGCGGCAGATGGGCTGGGACCCCAAAGCGTTTGCCGCAGATCAGATCACACGCGAAGGCGGGCCAGAGGCTTGCGTCCGCCCGCTTAGCCCCGAAACGGATCAGCCCGGTCCCTACAAGGGCGCTGGCAACGATGACCAATGGGGCGCGCATTACGCCGAGATTTTGCAGCGGATCATGAGGGCGGATATGGCCGCGATCCCAGACAGCTATGATCGTGCGTGCCAGCTGGAATATCCGGGTGCGCACACGGGCCATGGTTGGGGCGATGCCGATCGGTTCTGGATGTCACTGCGTGCGGCGTTCCCAGATGCGAAATTCACCTGCGAACACGTCATCGGCCGCGATGATCCGACAATGCCGCCACGTGCCGCGATCCGGTGGTCGCTGTCGGGCACACATTCCGGCTGGGGCGCATTTGGTGCACCCACTGGGGCGCAGGTGTACGTGTTGGGCATCAGCCATGCGGAATTTGGCAGTTTCGGCGTTGCAGCACCCAAACTGCGTCGCGAATTCACGCTGTTCGATGAAACAGCCGTGTGGAAACAGATTCTGCTACAAACGGGCTAATCCAGCCACCGATGACTTTTTGAACGCGGCACATGCGAAAGCTTGCCGCGAGGGGGAGACCAAGATGATCAGAACAACCCATGTGGGCAGCCTGCCGCGCACTCAAGACGTGGTGGATTTGATTTTCGCCCGCGAAAACGGTGCGGATTATGATCCGGCCACGTTTGACGCCACCATGACAGCGGCCAGTGCGGCGACTGTTGGGCGTCAGGTCGCGTCAGGCGTGGATATCGTCAGCGATGGTGAGACGTCGAAGATCAGCTACGCGACTTACGTCAAAGACCGCTACACGGGCTTCTCTGGCGATAGCCCCCGCAATGCGCCAGCCGATCTCAAGGCGTTTCCGGGTTTTCTAAAGCGGCTCGCGGATGATGGCGGGACCCCGCAATATGCACGTCCTATGTGCACTGGCCCTGTTGCGTCCAAAGGGCAGGGTGAGTTGCAGACCGATATCGCCAACCTCAAGGCCGGTATGGCAGAACATGGCGCAAAAGAGGGCTTCATGAACGCGGCCTCACCTGGTGTGATCTCCTTGTTTCTGCAAAACGATCACTACCCCACGCGAGAGGCCTATCTGGCGGCACTGGCCGACGCTATGGCTGAGGAATATCGTACCATCGTCGATGCGGGCCTGTACCTACAGCTCGATTGTCCCGACCTCGCACTCAGCCGTCATATGCTGTTTGCGGACTTGTCCGATGCAGAGTTCCTCAAGATCGCCGCAAGCCACGTAGAAGCCCTGAACCACGCGCTCAGCGGGATTGATCCATCGCGGGTGCGTGTTCACATCTGTTGGGGCAATTACGAAGGCCCCCATGTTTGTGATATCGATATGGCCAAGGTGTTCCCGACGCTAATGTCGGTCAATGCAAGCCAATTGCTGTTTGAGACGTCAAATCCGCGTCACGCGCATGAATGGACCGTGTTTCGCGACCGCGCCGCTGAGATCCCTGAGGACAAGATCCTTGTGCCAGGCGTGATCGACAGCACCACAAACTTCGTTGAACACCCAGAACTGGTCGCAGAACGCGTTACGAAATTCGCACATATTGTGGGGGCTGATCGGGTTATCGCTGGCTCAGATTGTGGGTTTGGAACATTCGCCGGGTTCGGCACTGTTGATCCAGACATCGCCTATGCCAAGCTGAGCGCCCTGTCTGAGGGCACCCGCCTGGCGGCCGAACGGCTCTAGAGCTTTTCGACGTGGATGATCCCGGTCGCAAAGGCAATATGCCCTGCGATCGCGGAAACCGCGTCGATGGGGGTCTCATAGGACCAAGCCACGTTGTCAACTTGTCCGCTGCGACCGACTAGGTGAAAATAGCTCGCCACACCTTTTTGAGGGCAGGTGGTGGTTTTGTCGGAAGGCTCAAGAAAGGCCATGCCGATGTCGTCACGGGGAAAATAGATGACGGACGGCATGTTGCCTTCGGTCAACTCCAGCGCATGGCGGGTTTCACCAAGGACGGAGTTGTCGGTCCGAACGACCCAAGTACCGGTGGCCTTGTGAACGGAAATCTCTTTTAGCATGTCTCTCTCCCCAGAGTGTGAGGGCTTCATGTAACACAAACTGCGCAGAAAGCCACTGCCATGCGTTTGTGACATAGGTGTGACCGCGTCTTATGCACAAGGCGGGTGGCTAACGGCGCTAAGTGCCTTGGGCTTATAGGGGGGCACAGGCCGCCTTGAGCCATTCCAAAGGTGCTGTGTCTAGCTGTGCCCCAACTTTTGCAAGGACCTCACCATGATAAGCATCAATCCAGTTCCGCTCTGCCGGTGACAAAATCGTGACGTCAATCAGGCGCCGATCAAACGGCACGAAGGTCAGCGTTTCAAACGCGTATTGCGTGCGCTCAGCGTCGCCGCCGGGCAGGTCAGGCGCGGGCTGCACCACGATCAGGTTTTCCAGCCGGATGCCAAAGCGTCCCTCTAGGTAGTATCCCGGCTCATTGCTAAGGATCATCCCGGGTTGGAGCGGCAGGTCAGACACGCGGCTCAAGCGTTGTGGCCCCTCATGCACGCTGAGATACACCCCAACGCCATGTCCTGTTCCATGGTCAAAATCGCGCCCCGCCGCCCAGAGCGGCGCCCGAGCCAAAGCGTCCAGATGCGCCCCGGCGACGCCCTTTGGGAACCGCGCACGAGATATCGCGATAAGTCCCTGAAGCACTTGGGTATAGGCCGTGCGTTCCTCCGTTCCGGGTTCGCGCAAGGCCATCGTCCGGGTGATATCGGTGGTGCCGTCCAGATACTGGCCGCCGCTGTCTACCAACAGCAGGGTATCGTCCGCGAGAGGGCGATTGGTTTCCTTGGTGACACGGTAATGCATGATCGCGCCGTTGGGGCCGCTGCCGCAGATCGTCTCAAAACTGATATCGCGCAGTGCATTTGTTTCGCGGCGGAACCCTTCGAGGGCGGTGACGACGTCGATCTCTGACAGGCTGTCTTTGGGGGCACTGTCGAGCCATGCTAGAAATTTCACCACTGCACTTGCATCGCGCAGGTGGGCGGTGCGGGTAGCCGTTATTTCGGCATCAGTCTTGGCGGCTTTGGGCAGGGCGCAGGGGTCACGAGTATCGACGGGTGTCGCACCTGCCGCCGTCAGCGCGCGGTAAACTGCAAGGGGAGCTGTTCCGTAATCCACGGCAACCTGGCCGGTCAACTCGGAAAGGGCGCTGGCAAAACCGTCGGGCTCGGCGAGTGTGACGCTCTCTAGCGGTGCGATGGCCTCCAGCTTTTTGGCATCGATGAACAGCGTTACCGAGCCATCGTCATGCAAAATGCCCAGACACTGCGCAATCGGGTTGCGGGGGATGTCCGCACCACGAATATTCAACAGCCAATTTAGGCTGTCCGGGAGGGTTAACACCGCGGCTGAGTGGCCCGCTTTGCGCAATTCTGCCGCGAGGCTGCTTCGCTTGTCCTCGGCGCTCCGCCCGGCAAGTGCGTCTGGATACAACATCACAGGTTCGGTTGGGGCAGCGGGGCGATCCTCCCAAATGCGGTCCAATAGGTTGTCTGTTTCGCGCAGATCGATGCCCTTGTCGCCAAGGGCGCTGGCGAGTGCGAGGCCCTCTTTGACCGTATGCAACCAAGGATCAATCGCCAGCGTCTGGCCTTTGGTCAGGCGCGCCTCAAGCCACTCCGTCAGGCTGGTTTCTGGCCAATGCACAGGGGTGAAGCTGCCTAGATCAACCTGATGCTTGACCTGTACACGGTAGCGGCCATCCACAAATACGCCCGCCTGATCGCGCAGCGCCGCGCAGAAACCGGCAGATCCGGTAAATCCCGTCAGCCACGCCAAACGGTCATCGCAGGGGGCAACATATTCGCCTTGGTGGACGTCCGCGCGCGGGATGAGGAAACCATCGACATCCTCTGTCTCCATGATGCGGCGCAGGGCCGCCAATCGGGGGGGGCCGTTTTCGGGGCGCGCGCTCACGGAGAAGTCTTGAAACACTAGGAAACCTTTTTCATTCCGGCGAACCGCGCCCTTGCGCGCGGGTCCGTATCAAAGAGAGATGCAAGCTGTTCGGTCATCGCACCGGCCAATTGCTCAACGTCGGTGATGGTCACGGCGCGCTCGTAATAGCGGGTCACGTCGTGGCCGATCCCAATGGCGATCAGTTCGATCTGCTTGCGCTTTTCAACCATGGCGATCACGTCGCGCAGGTGTTTTTCGAGGTAGTTGGCCGGGTTCACAGACAGCGTGCTGTCGTCAACGGGCGCGCCATCAGAGATAACCATCATGACTTTACGCGCCTCTGGGCGGGCGAGCATCCGGCGCTGCGCCCATTCGAGCGCTTCACCGTCAATGTTTTCCTTCAGAAGGCCTTCTTTCATCATAAGCCCAAGATTGGGCCGGGTCCGGCGCCATGGTGCGTCGGCTGATTTGTAGATGATGTGGCGCAGGTCGTTTAGGCGTCCGGGCTGTTGGGGGCGCCCCTCTTTGAGCCATTCTTCACGGCTCAGACCGCCCTTCCATGCGCGGGTCGTAAAGCCGAGGATTTCGACCTTCACGCCGCACCGTTCCAGCGTGCGGGCCAGAACATCGGCACAGATCGCGGCGATCGAAATAGGCCGGCCCCGCATCGAGCCGGAGTTATCCAGCAAGAGCGTCACGCATGTGTCGCGAAATTCTGTGTCACGCTCCATCTTGAAGCTGAGCGGTGTGGTCGGATTGGCAACCACCCGTGCAAGGCGGCCGGCATCAAGAATGCCTTCCTCAAGATCAAACTCCCAAGACCGGTTCTGCTGCGCCTGAAGGCGACGTTGCAACTTGTTGGCCAGACGCGACACGGCGCCCTTCAGCGGCTCTAGCTGCTGATCTAGGTAGGCACGCAAACGCTCCAACTCAGCGGGTTCCGCAAGGTCTTCGGCACGAATTTCTTCATCGTGTTCAGTGCGGTATACGATGTAGCCGGGATCAGCCTCAGAGATGGGGGCCGGCGGGGGCGGCTCCATGTTGTCTTGGCTTTCGGGCATCTCGGCTTCTTCGGCATTCTCAGCCTCAGCCATGTCGTCCATCGTGACAGAGGCCTGCGCGGGATCGGACTGCTGTTCTTGGCTCTGCTCGGGCGAGGCCTCGTCGTCCTGCTCGGACTGGTCGTCTTCGCCGGTGCTGTCGGGCTGCTCATCCTCATCGGACTGGCCTTCTTCGTCCTGATCTTCGTCTTCTTGGTCAGGATCGTCGCCCAACTGATCGCCGTAGCCCATATCGTCAATCAACTGACGGGCAAGCTTGGCGAATGTCGTTTGGTCAGCCAAGGCGCCGTCAATGCCGTCCAAGGTGCCTTCGCATTGGCCTTCGATGAAATCGCGCCATAGGTTCATGACATTGGCGGCAGCGGGTGGCAGGTCACGGCCCGTGGCCAAATGCCGGATCAGATAGCCCGCGGCGGTAGCCAAAGGTGCCTGCGCGGCTTCTGTGATCTCACCATAGCCACGGCGCGACGCATCCGAGCCGATTTTGGCGTCGATGTTACCCGCAGTGCCGGGCATGGCGCGTGCACCAACTGCTTCGCACCGGGCGGTTTCCATCGCATCGTAAATCTCACGCGCCATGTTCCCGCTGGGCAGATAGCGGCTGTAGGTGCTTGCGTCGTGGTACTTGTGCCGCAGCGCAAAAGCATCGGCAGTGCCGCGTGCCAGTAAAACCTCTTCGCGGGTCATGCGGCGCGTCACCTGCGGCAACCGCACACTGTCGTTGGTGGCACCGGGCGGGTCTACGGAATAGCTAACGCCCAACTCAGGATCGTCGGCCAGAACCTTGGTCGCCTCCGCAAGCGCCTTTTTGAACGGATCAGCCGGGTTATCGTTGGGCTTCTTCATACTATCCTCCGGCGGCGGAGGGCGTTGCTACGCAAACCCGCCCGCCCAGATTTTAACGGGAAAACCCGCCACGCGTCCCTTAGCCGAGGCTCATGCTTGCAGCACTTTCGGGCAGTTCTTCGTCAAAGCAACGCTGGTAGAATTCGGCCACGGTTTGACGCTCCAGCTCATCACATTTGTTGAGGAACGACAGGCGGAACGCATAGCCCACGTCGCCAAAGATGCGCGCGTTTTCGGCCCATGCGAGTACTGAGCGTGGCGACATTACGGTCGACAAATCACCATTCATAAAGGCAGTCCGCGTTAGGTCTGCAACGGTCACCATCTGGCTGACGATCTGGCGGCCTTTTTCAGTGTTGTAATGGGGCGATTTGGACAGAACGATCGCGGCTTCTGCATCGTGGCTGAGGTAGTTCAACGTTGCCACCAGCGACCAGCGGTCCATCTGGGCTTGGTTGATTTGTTGGGTGCCGTGATAAAGGCCAGTTGTGTCACCCAGACCGACCGTGTTTGCCGTCGCAAACAAGCGGAACGATGGGTGCGGTGTGATGATTTCGTTTTGGTCCATTAGCGTCAGTTTGCCGTCGGCTTCCAGCACACGCTGGATCACGAACATCACATCCGCGCGGCCCGCATCGTATTCGTCGAATACAATAGCAACAGGGTTGCGCAGTGCCCAAGGCAGGATGCCTTCGTGGAATTCGGTAACCTGCACACCATCCTTTAGCTTGATCGCGTCTTTACCGATCAGATCGATACGGCTGATATGGCTATCAAGGTTCACACGCACGGCGGGCCAATTCAGGCGGGCCGCGACTTGTTCAATGTGGGTGGATTTACCAGTGCCGTGGTAGCCTTGGATCATGACACGGCGATTGTAGCCAAAGCCCGCAAGGATCGCGAGGGTGGTGTCTGGGTCGAACTTGTATGTCGGATCAATCTCGGGCACGCGATCAGAGGCTTCTGCAAACCCCTTTACCTTCATGTCTGAATCAATTCCGAACACTTCCCGGACCGAGATATCTTCGGTCGGTTTTGCAATTTGCCCCATGCCACCATCCGCCATCGTGTAATCCTTACTTTGTTGGAGGCTCTTGGCCCACCACGTTTGACGCAACATAACGCATGAAACGGCGAGGGGAAGGGGTGTGCTGGCACTATCGCGCCTGTCTTGACTAAGACCAGCCCGCAGCCGGCTGGGTCGGGCGACAATGGTCCGCCGAAGGCTCCAATAAAAAGGGGGAGGGGCGTCTGCCACGACCACCCCTCCCCGGAGAAGGATCACGCAATATAGCGGTATAGCGATGCTTGCGCGATCCTTTCGCTCACTCGGCGGCTTGCGGGGCGGACGCCCCCCGAAACCATCCAAGCTTGCGAAACACAATCCAGTCGAGCGCGAGGGCCACGATCAGGCTGGCACCGACAAGCGGCAACAGGATCATCAATGTCAGGATCAACGTGGCCACCGGCCACGATATCGGCAGAACCAGAACCACTGCTAGCATTGCGGTAAAAAGATGCATTTGCTTCCAAAACCCGCGCTTTGTGGCTTGGTTTTTTGGCAGGCTGGGCAAGGCCGCACGATCTCGGAGCCGCTGTGTTCCGCGCGGCAACCACAAAACAGCCCCAGTTACCAACATGATGACCGCCCAATGTGCGGCCAGTTCCACAAATTTGATGCCTATGTCACCAAGCAGTAGCTCTCCGTGGAACTTCTTCACTTGGTGCATCAGCATCGTGTCGCGTGTTTGCACTGCGATGATCTCTGCGGTGTAGGGATTGATCCACGCGTAACTTCTGTCGCCCTGGGGGGTGTTGAACTCGATGTGGGTGATTTGTCCGGGCGAGGCGGACGGGACAACAGCGCGCATCCGGGAAATCCCGACAAAGGTGTCTAGTTGTGCGATCTGAACGGCGATAGGCAGGGCAGATTCCTGCGCCTCGACATACAACCGCTCTGCATAGAGCCAGTTTTCGATCTGCGGCTTATAAAGGTACAGGCCCCCCGTGATCGAGAGCATTGCCATGAATGGCAACACATAGAGAGAGGCGAGGAAATGCCATTTCCAGACTAGGCGGTAGAACGCCCCGCCACGAGCAACGGTCGGGCGGATTGCGGCCGCCTCGGTGATATCGGACATCTAGTACGGTCTTTCGCTGTAATTTCAGTCTGAACAAAAAGGATCAGACTGGCAGCGGGGGACCTTGGGAGGGGGGCGGTAGAACGGCAGCCAGCGGGGCAGACACGAGGTCGGCGCGCGCCGCATCGCGAAGGCCTGCACGCGCGAGCGTTTGCCAAACGGGTGTTTCGGGTACGGCGATTGCGACAACCGCGTCCTTAAACACACATTTGTGCGCCTCGGTATCCGCGACTTCGACGGGCTGGCCCTCAGCGTCAATAACGATGGTCTGCATCTCAAAGCCGGAGCAGATCACAATGGTTTGGAATTGGCTCGGCATCAGCTCCATGGCGATAGCAGATGCACGCGGGGCAAGAATACCCAACGTGATCGTCAAAACCATCAAAATACGGAGCGCGTGCTTCATAGCAGTCTTGGTGAGGCAGACGCTCCTGTGGAGCAACCGCCAAGATGTCGCAGCCTATTTAAAGCTGCGACTGTCCTTGATTTGGTCCCAAGCCCAAACAACCTCACCGAGCTGTTCCTCTTGGCTGCGGTCGCCGCCGTTCATGTCGGGGTGCAGAACCTTGATCAGCTTCTTATAAGCCTTTCTGATCTCGGCCTTTTCCCAATGATCCTTGGCTTCAAGGATATCGAGCGCTTTTCGCTCAGTGGGCGGCAATCTGCGACCACCGCCACCGCCTTTGCCGGGGTTGCGGGTGGCATTGGCACCCAGCACCTGATGCGCATCATCCACACCCAAACGGGCCCATGCACGTTCTTCAGCCGATTGCTTGAATGGCTTGGTGGGGCGCTCGCCTACTTTGTCACGGTCAAGTTGTGCGTTGATTTCTTCTTCGGTTGTCCCGTCGAAGAAGTTCCACTTGAGGTTATATTCCCGCACGTGCTCACGGCAGAACCAATAGAAATCGTCCAGGATGTCCGGGCTTTTGGGGGCGCGGTATTGGCCCGCTTCCTCACAGCCTTTGTGTTCACAGACACGTTTAGACGTCTCAAACGCCCCGGACATGCCGCGCCGTGTGCGGTTGGTCTTTTTCTTTGCGGTCGAAACACGCATGTCGAAGTTGAATGGATCGCTGCTGCTCACGGGTGTGTCCCCTTCGTTGCAAGGCCCTAGACTTTAGACTATCTGGCGGGGGAGTGAAGAGGCAGCGAGGGGATTTTTCGTGACTAAGGCCGATAAAATTGAAGCCGCCCTGCGCGCGGCGTTTACACCGCAGGTTTTGGACGTCGTGAATGAGAGCCATATGCATGCTGGGCACGCCGGTGACGATGGCACCGGAGAGACGCACTACGCCGTGCGCATCCAATCCGCAGCCTTTGAAGGTTTGTCACGGATTGCCCGCCACCGGGCCGTGCATGCCGCCATCGGCAAAGACCTGATGGTGCAAATTCACGCTTTGTCGCTGGATATCAGCGCGTAGAATCGCCCGTTTCGTCGATTTGCCTGAATTCAGGCACGTCTTGGGGCGCATGGTCACGCTTGGGGCGTGCCAACAGCGGATGAGTGACGGAGGCTGCGGCCTGCTTGGGGCGGCGAAAGATCAGCATCGTGTGCTGAACCGTGCTGCGAAACAGAAATCCGCGCCGTTCCTCCGCCGGGAGGGTGTCGGTGCGGATATACTCCCACCCCTCGGAGCCTAGCTCGTTCATCAAGGTGCCAAGGGCATTGGCAAACTTCGCCTCATTGCCGTGAATACCCTTGCCAGATTTACCCCGACGCGGGGCGGGGACGATTTTGTATTCGAAAGTTTGCATTTTGGCAGGTGTCCTTTGGGAAGGGGCGCTAAGCGGGGGCTGCTGTTCGCTGATGCGCAAGCGCCGCTGCAATCACGCGGTCCACGTTTTGGCTAAAGGGGCGACTGGCGGCTGCGATTTCTGACAGAGGAATCCATTCGGCGTCCGCAGCATCATCCGCAGCGACGGGGCTGCCCGACACATAGTGACAAAGTACAGCCGCCAGCAGGTAATGATGGGTAATGCGGTCTTGCCGGTCACGGCCAACGACATCTAAGCAAGTCAGATAGCCTGCGGCCGTCGCAGTGACCCCTGTTTCCTCATCCAACTCGCGTACCGCAGCCTCAAGCGCGGTTTCACCCCATTCGACGTGCCCGCCGGGAAAGCCCCAAAGCCCGGCGTTCGGTTCTTTGCCGCGCTGCACCATCAGGGCCGCGTCGTCGCGTAAAACAACTGCAATCGCGCCGACCTTTGGTCGATCCGTGCTCATAGCAGCCCCTTGGCGGATTGCTTTTCACCGCGGGCGTAGAGCCAAAACAACAGTGTCAGCGTCAAACTGCCCGTCATCAGTGCGCAACCAACCCAGCCAGTAACAGAGACCATCGAAGGGTCAGACAGGACCAATAGGTAAAGGGTCATCACAGAATTCAGCACGAACGAAAGCCCAAACAGCCAAACCGCCGCGCGGTTCAGAAGAACCAACGCCGCCCCCCCAAACAGAGCAAGAACAACCTGCGTGCCCCACACTGCGTCAAACCAAGCAGGTATTGTTGAAAACCATTCCTGTTGCTCGGGTGTGAATGCCTCATAATAAGCCGCTAGATGATATTGAACGGCCACGTAGTTGAAGAGGACGGTAACTCCATAAAATACAGTTACCAGTCCCATGAACCAGTAGTGAAAACGTTCCATCCCGCACCCTTTGCAAACAATGGGATTAGCATACCGCTGAACGCTCATTGTGCAACGTTGACGGAAGGACCGTACGTTCGATTCGCGGTTAACAGCCCAATTGTGCAGCAGATGGTGGCGGCAAAGATCGATAGGCACACAATGGCTCGTCGATAGATTTTGTGAGTGTTTCATGTAAGTTTTAAGAGAAAATGCCCGTTTTTATAGGGTGGGACCCCGAAGGGATGCTCTTAACACTTTAATGGTACCGGTGGCCGGACTCGAACCGGCAAGCCTTGCGGCGGGGGATTTTGAATCCCCTGCGTCTACCAATTCCGCCACACCGGCACTTGCGAGGCTCGCTCTAGCCCAGTGTCGCGAGAGCGTCAATCGCTCTCCGGCAACAGATGCATTTATTTGGATAGTTTTGCCACGTCGCCGCATTGACGGAACCCCAAAGGCATGACACTGCCGAAAGAATGATAAGGTCTTTATATAACTGGACTATGTCCATGGCCGACCATCCCCGCGCTTTGTGGGTGCTGGCGTTTGTGGCGTTCATCGAAAGTTCGGTGTTCCCGATCCCTCCGGATATCTTAATGATTCCCATGATCCTCGCGGCGCCGCGCCGCGCGTTTTTGATCGCAGGCGTGGCCACGGTTTCATCCGTTTTTGGCGGAATGCTGGGCTATTTCATCGGTGCATTCTTTTATGAAACAGTCGGTGCGCCCGTTCTCGAAGCCATGGGCAAGGGCGGTTCTATGGCGGAATTCAACAACCGCTTTAACGATTTCGGATTTTGGGCGGTTCTTGTGGCGGGGCTGACGCCGTTCCCGTATAAAGTGATCACTATTATGTCCGGTTGGACGGGAATGCCGCTTGCGACGTTTGTTGCAACATCCATTCTCGCCCGCGGGTTAAGATTTTTTATTGTGTCCGCATTGTTATGGAAATTCGGTGCGCCGGTTCGCGCTTTTATCGAGCGTCGCCTCGGGCTTGTGTTCACGGCGTTTGTTGTCCTGTTAATCGGTGGCTTTGTAGCCCTTAGGTTTTTATGATCCTGAACGACATGTCTCAAAAACAAACGATCATGGTCGCGGCTGGCGGCTCTTTGGTGTTGCTCGCGGGCGCTTTTTTGTTTCAGGCGCTGGGCTATGCGCCGTGCCAGATGTGCTTGTGGCAACGTTGGCCACACGGGGCGGCGATTGTGCTGGGCTTGGTCGCCCTTGCGGGTATCGCGCCCCGGCTTATGGCCTACGTGGGGGCCGCCGCTGCGCTAACGACCGCAGGGATCGGCGCGTTCCATTCCGGGGTTGAGCAAGGTTGGTGGAAAGGCCCCAGCGCGTGCAGCGGTGCGGGCAATGATCTAGGCGCTCTTAGCGGATCTGATTTGCTGAGCACCGCGATCCAAGACACGATCATCATGTGTAATGAGATCGCGTGGTCCTTTGTGGGCCTATCAATGGCCACATGGAACATGGCGCTATCATTGGTGTTGGCGGCGATTTGGCTTCGTGCGGCACGCATGGCCTAGTGCCTTGGGCACGTTAACCGTTCACTAGATCACCCGCCGGAGGCCAAGGCACCCGGCGGTATCAGGGCTTAACCCGCCAGTTTTTTCGCGACGATCTGGTTGACGACAGCGGGGTTGGCCTTGCCACCCGTGGCCTTCATCACCTGACCCACGAACCAGCCAGCCAGCTTTGGGTTCTGCTGGGCCTTTTCGACCTGCGCGGGGTTGGCGGCGATGATGTCATCGACGGCCTGTTCAATCGCACCGGTGTCTGTCACCTGCTTCATGCCACGGGCCGCGACGATCTCAGCCGGGTCGCCGCCCTCGGTGTAGACGATTTCAAACAGGTCCTTGGCGATCTTGCCAGAGATTTCATCTGCTTTGATCAGCGCGATGATCCCTGCCAACTGCGCGGGCGATACGGGGCTATCTGCGATGCCGGCATCATCCTTTTTCAGGCGACCGAACAGCTCGTTGATGACCCAATTGGCGGCCAGCTTACCGTCGCCTGCTGTTTCGGCCACGGCCTCGAAATAGACCGCATCGGCGGTCTCAGCGGTCAGAACGCTGGCGTCGTAATCGCTCAGCCCAAAGTCCGCCATAAAGCGCGCCTTTTTAGCGTCGGGCAACTCGGGCAGCGAGGCTTCGATTTCATCAACCCAAGCCTGCTCAATCTCTAGCGGCAAAAGATCGGGGTCGGGGAAGTAGCGATAATCATGCGCTTCTTCCTTGGATCGCATCGAGCGGGTTTCGTTTTTGTCAGGGTCATAGAGCCGGGTTTCCTGCTCTACGCTGCCGCCGGCCTCAACAATGGCGATCTGGCGACGCGCCTCGACCTCAATCGCGGCTTGGATGAACCGCATAGAGTTCATGTTCTTGATTTCACACCGTGTCCCAAGGTGCGAGAAATCTTGCGTTTCTTGGTATTTTTCATACGCGCCGGGCAGACAGATCGAGACGTTCACGTCCGCACGCATGCTACCGCTTTGCATGTTGCCATCACAGGTGCCCAAATACCGAAGAATTTGGCGCAGCTTGCCCAAGTAGGCAGCGGCTTCTTCGGGGCCACGAATGTCGGGGCGGGACACGATTTCCATCAGGGCGACGCCCGTCCGGTTCAGGTCCACGAATGACATCGCAGGGTCCATGTCGTGTATGGACTTGCCGGCGTCTTGCTCAAGGTGGATGCGTTCGATGCGGACAAGCCGTGCGGTGGGGGCCTCTTTGGCAGAGCCTGCGCCCATTTCGACCAGCACTTCGCCCTCACCCACGATGGGGTGGTACAGCTGAGAAATTTGATAGCCCTGCGGCAGATCAGGATAGAAGTAGTTTTTGCGATCGAACGCCGAGGTCAGGTTGATCTGCGCCTTCAGGCCAAGGCCTGTGCGCACGGCCTGCTCTACACAGAACTCGTTGATGACGGGCAACATGCCGGGCATGCCTGCGTCCACAAAGGCCACGTTGGAATTGGGCTCTGCGCCGAAAAGGGTCGATGCGCCAGAAAACAGCTTTGAGTTTGAGCTGACCTGCGCGTGGACTTCCATTCCGATGACCAATTCCCAGTCGTGCTTTGCACCGGCAATGGTTTTGACTTTGGGTAGGTCATAGGACAGGTCGAGCATCAGGGCCTCCGGGGTCATGTCTTGGCCTTTCGTTTAGGCGAGCACGCGGGGCAGGGCAAGGGCAAGCGATGGGCGAAAACAGGCTCAAACCTCAGCTTGGGACTGTGAAAATTGATTTTTCCTCCCTGCGCGGCTACGCGAGTGGGGTTGGGTTGGGGGCTATGGGTCATGTCAAACACTGTAGCGAGGGGAGCGATTGCCCTGATGGTGTGTCTCTCGGTGTCTTCGGCGTCCGCGCAAACGGGAGCCGTATTCAATGAGGAACCGGCGTCCCAGACGTCGCAGGCACCGCTAGTATCGGCTTTTCCCATCGCGCGCCCCGCGCAGGCAAAGCTACCCAAATTGCGGTGGGATCATATCAATGGGTCCCGTGGCTGGACCCAAGCGACAATGCGCGCTTTGGGGGCGCATGGCGCGCCATTGGTCGACATCGTGCCCGCTGATATCGCGCAGTGGTGTCCCGCCTATCCACAGGCCGAGCGGTGGGCACGCAAAGCATTTTGGGCAGGGCTTCTGAGCACACTGGCAAAGCACGAGAGCACCTATCGCCCCCGCATCGTTGGAGGCGGGGGAAAGTGGGTCGGCCTTGTGCAGATCCTGCCCGCAACCGCGCGTGGCTATGGGTGCAAGGCCCGCACGCGTGAGGCGCTCAAGGATGGGCGCGCAAACATGTCCTGCGCCGTACGGATCATGGCGACAACGGTGCCACGCGACGGGGTAGTTAGCGCAGGCATGAAAGGCGTGGCCGCAGATTGGGGCCCGTTTCACAGCCGAGCCAAACGTGAAGATATGCGCCGCTGGATCGCCTCGCGCCCGTTTTGCAAAGCGCCGGTTGATTTGGCTTCGATAGCGCCGGTGCCACGCCCGGGCGCGAAGGGTGACACAAGCATTGGGGTGGTATCGCGGGCTGTGTCAGATGGCCTGCTGCTAGATGGAATCGTACCGATGCCACGTCCCGACGCACTGAGGACCGTGTCGAACTGAAGCGCTAGGGCAGGATCAAAATCCACACAGACACAGTAATAATCGACGCCGCTGTGCCCAGCAAAACCCCAGAGGCCGAGACCCGTGTCGCCCGCCCATACACGGCTGCAAATAAATAGCTGTTTACGCCCGGGGCCATGGCCGCCGTCAACACGGCGGCGCGCAGTTGCGGTGTATCGAGCGCGAGCAGAGTGCCCATGCCCAGTGTCACCGCCGGATGGAGGATCAGCGCGATAGAGATCAGCATCAAGATCGTGCGCCCATCGCCCTCGGGCTTGTAGCGGACCATCACGCCCCCGAGCCCAAAGAGAGCTGCGGGTAGGGCCGCGCTGGTCATGAGGGTCACGGCCTCCATCACCGGTGCAGGCAGGGCCATCCCAGACAGGTTTACCGCAAGGCCTAGCCCCACGCCGATCATGAGCGCGTTACGAAACATCGCCCGGGCCACCAATCGGGCGGTGGAAAAGGCGCCGGGACGGGTGGCGGCGTGCCTCGCGCGGACAATCTCCATGGTGGTTAGTCCCACCAAATAACAAAATCCCGCGTGGAGTGAGATAATTGCGAAGTTCGGGGTTAGGCTGTCGATGCCGTAGGCGCGCTCTGCGATGGGCAGGCCCAAAAGGACAGTGTTGGCGAACATCGCGGCAAAGCCGATGGCGATGGCATCCTCGGTGGGGCGGCCAAAAAAGATCTTGGCCCCTGCGATGCCTGCCATGAAGCACACAATAGAGCCGGTGTAGTAGCTGGTTAGCAATCGCCAGTCGAAGCTGGCCTTAAGATCCAGCCCGGCAATGGCGGAAAACAAAAGGCAGGGGATGGCGAATTTTTGGGTGAAGGTCATCAAGCCTTCGGTATGGGCCTCGGAGAAAATGCCGCGCCAGACAGCCAGATAGCCCGCCGCAATCAAAACAAAGACCGGCAACGTAACGCTGAGAACGTCACCCATCAGTGTAGGGCAGTTCGAGGACGCGGCCATCCCATGCGGGACTGATATGCGCGGGCGTTTCGGCGTCGAGCGTCGCGTAGTCGAGGTCGATGTGCATGTTGGTGATTACCCCCTGTTTTGGGGCCATCTTGGCGAACCATTCTAGCGTCTTGTCGAGGTGGAAGTGTGACGAATGCGGTTCGCGCCGCAGGGCATCAAGGATCCATAGATCAAGATCTTTGAGCGCGGGCAACGCGGCGTCTGGGATGTCAGAGACGTCGGGCAAATACGCAGCACCGCCCACACGGAACCCCAACGCATCGATGCGCCCGTGGGCGACCTCAAACGGTGTCAGCGTAAGTGGACCACCGGGGCCTTCGACTGTGACGGGTGCAGGCGTGTCGATCCGGTGCATATCCAAGATCGGAGGATAGTCAGAGCCGGGGGGCTGCACGAAGACATAACCAAACCGCTGCGTCAGGTTGTCGAGCGTGATGCGATCCGCCCAAACGGGCAAGCGTGCGCGCATGTTGTAGACGATCATCCGCAGATCATCGACACCGTGCACGTGATCAGCGTGAGAATGAGTGTACAGAACGCCATCGAGCCAGCCAACACCCGCATCCAACAGTTGCCCGCGCAGGTCGGGCGAGGTGTCAATCAGCACCGTTGTGGTGCCATTTTCACCCACGCGCTCAACGAGCAAAGAGCATCGCCGCCGCCGGTTTTTTGGATTGGTCGGGTCACAATCGCCCCAATTACCGCCGGGTTCCCCGGATAGCCGAGGCACGCCCCCAGAGGAGCCACAGCCCAGAATGGTCAGGCGCAAAATGTCGGAGGTTGCAGTAGAATTCATGGCGTGTTGATGCGCCTTTGACGAAGCGGATGCAAGAGCAAGGCGTAGGGGGGCGGGCGCGTTGGCCCGACAAAAATGGGGCTCTGCCCCCGTCTGATGTGATCAGACGCCCCCGGGATATTTCGAAACCAAAGAGAGCCTAGGGCTGTGCTTTCCAGAACAAGCGTTCAAAGTTTTGTTCAAGTTGTGCGGCAAAGGCTGGGTAGGGGATTTCGAAGTGGTCGGCCATCCGCTTTGCTGTATGTGCGGAATAGGCGGGTTCATTGCGTTTTCCGCGATAGGGGGGCGGGGCGAGGTAGGGGCTGTCGGTTTCGACAAGGAGCCGGTCGCGCGGTGCGTTGGCGAATATCTCACGTAATTCAGAGGATTTGGGGAAGGCAGCGATGCCCGAGATCGACAGGTAGAAGCCAAGGTCAATCGCGGATTGCGCCAATTCTGGGCTGCTGGAAAAGCAGTGCATGACACAGCTGTAGGCGCCGGCCTTGTGTTCTTCGCTTAGGATGCGAGCCATGTCCGCATCGGCGGCGCGGGCATGGATGATGAGGGGCAGCCGCGTTTGGCGTGCGGCTTCGATATGAATACGCAGGCTTTCTTGTTGGATCGCGGCGCTTTCGGCGGTGTAGTGGTAATCGAGCCCTGTTTCACCGATGCCGACGAATTTGGGGTGCTCTGCTAGGGTGAGCAGTTCATCCAAAGTGGCGAGGGGTTCTTCCGCCGCGCTCATGGGGTGGGTGCCCGCAGCCCAGAACACTGACGCATGGGCCTCTGCGATCGCTTGGACCTGAGGGGCTTGGCGCAATTTGGTGCAGATCGTAACCATTCGGTGAACGCCTGCCTCGGCGGCGCGGGCGATCAGATCGTCGTGTTCACCCTCGAATGTGTCGAAGTCGATGTGGCAGTGGCTGTCGGTGATTTGGGGGGCGGTCATGAACGGGCGCTCCTGCGCTCAGGCCCAGCGTCGGGCCTCGGTGTCGATTGCGTGGAGCGTATCAAGGATGACGGCGGCGGGGTCAAGGTTGACGGCACGGGCGTGGGCGATCCGGGCGCTGTGGGTGCCTGAGAGGGTGGCCCAACTGCGCGCGGCCACGTCATGGGGCGCGAGGCGGGCCAGGATTTGTGGCTCAGCATCCGCGACGGGCGGGTTTGGTGGGCCAGTCAGGCCTGTGCGCGCAAGTCGTGCAAGGAAGATTGAAATTAGTTCGGTTGTCAGGGCGTAGGTTTCTGTATTTGCAGCGCCCACGCATGCATCAGCGCACTTGAGTGCAGTTTGTCGGTCCAGCGTTGGGCGCGCCCAAAGGCTTAGGAGGCGTGTGTAGATATCGAGACCGCCGCCAGATGTCATGCGCAATGCGGTCCCGACCGAGCCGTTGGCAAGCGCACTCAGCCCCGGTGGGCGCGTGGTATCTGCGTCCGGGGCGGCTTGTTGCAAAGCCTGTGTCAGGTCATCCTCGGACAGGGGCATCAAGGGCAAGGCCCGGCAGCGGGAGCGGATCGTTGGCAATAGGCGTGCGGGTTGATGCGCGATCAGAAACAACGTCGTATTGGCGGGTGGCTCCTCAAGGGCCTTGAGCAAAGCGTTTGCCGCCGATGTGTTTAACTCATCCGCCGCATCTACGATCACAGTGCGCCGACCGCCATCGCTGGCGGACATATGGAAAAAGTTATGCAAGGCGCGGGTCGCATCAACCGTAATTTCTGCGCTGAGTTTTTTGGTTTTCGCGTTCCAAGGGCGGCGCAATAGGAAATGCGATGGCTCCGACAGGGCGGCCATTCGGCGCGCGACGGGGTGGTCTGGGTCAGTTTCGAGGCTGGTGGGTGCGGGGGACGCACCAAAAAGCCCTGCATCGCCGCTGGCTGTGGGCTGCGACAGCAAAAAGCGTGCGGCACGCCATGCGAAGGTCGCCTTTCCGATGCCGCGCGGTCCTGTTAGCAGCCATCCATGATGGAGCCTATCCGAGGTAAAAGCGTCTAGAAACGCGGCCTCGGCGGCAGCTTGGCCAAAGAGGTGAACAGTGTTGCGTGGATGTGGAGCATCGCCGGCGCGGTCTGGTTCTGGCGGGACCTCATCGGCTTCAATCATCGCCATGTTGGGGCGCCTTTCAAGGACTGTGGGTGGCGATAGCGATAAGGGCGCAAGCCACGCGGCGGGGCGGTAAAGACCGGGGTGTGCATCGGTTAGGCCCTATGGCGCAGATGGCTGTCTACTGCGTCCCAAATGCGCGCGGCGACTACGTCTTGGCTGCCCTCCGCGCTTACGGGGATGCAGCGGTCAGGGGCGTCTTGGCTGAGGGCGGCGAAACCTGCGGCGAGCTTTTGTTGAAAACCCAATCCCATCGCTTCAAACCGGTCCTCGGCGGTATCGCGGGCAAGGCCCCGGCTGAGGGCATGGGCCGGGTCCATATCCATGACGATGGTGACATCCGGTTCCATGCCGATCATCAGGTTGTGCAGGGCATCCACGGTGCCACGCAGATCGCCACGTGTGGCGCCTTGGTACACACGGGTCGAATCTGCGAAACGATCACTGATGACAACCTGACCAGCGGCAAGTGCGGGGCGGATCGTCCGCTCCAAATGGTCGCGACGCGCGGCTGTAAACAGCAAAATCTCGGTCTCGGGGGACCAGCGTCCGGGATCACCTTCAACCAGCAGACGGCGGATTTCTTCCGCACCGGGGGCCCCGCCGGGTTCACGGGTCAGGACAACGTCATGGCCCGCTTGCCGCAAGCGGTCGGCCAGCATCCGCGCTTGGGTGGACTTGCCGGACCCATCGATGCCCTCAAAGCTTATAAACATATGGTTTCTACTGTTCGCTAGAAGAGAGGGGTGCTGCATCGGCAGCACTGCCCAAAAGGCGGGCCAGAACGGCTTCGCCAGCAAGCTGGATGCGACGTAAAATGCCCGCAGGTTCTACATCGGCGGCCACGCGCAAGGGCACAGTCACAGGTGCCATATCCGCAACCGTAACATGGAAGGTGCCGACTTCGGTGCCTGCTGTTAGGGGGGCGGAAAGCGGGCCATTGAACCTGACTTCACCCGAAACGGTGCGGTCGCCGACAGCAGGCATCAACAACGACACATCGGCCCCGGCAATCAATGGCACAGAGGACGCAGCCCCCATGAAGACAGGTGCCTCGCCGACAACGGCGCCCTCGGTCAACACGGTGGTCTGCGCGAACTGACGAAAGGCCCAGTTGACGATGCGCTCTGCCTCGCGGGCGCGGGCGGCTTCTGTCTCGAGGCCCGAAATCACAAAGGTGACGCGCCGCTCACCCTGCAACGCAGAGCCGACAAGGCCGTAGCCTGCTTCTTCGGTGTGCCCAGTCTTGAGGCCATCTGCGCCGATATCAAGCCGCAAAAGCGGGTTGCGGTTGCGGGTGTTGGACGGGGCACGTCCATCAAATGCAAACTCGGTTTCGGCAAACATCGTGTAGTATTCGGGGAAGTCGGTGATGATTTTTTCAGCGATAAACGCAAGATCCTTCATGGACATCACATGGCCCAGGGCGGGCCACCCGCTTGCATTGCGAAATGAACTTTGTGTCATCCCCAGATCGCGGGCGCGCTGGGTCATCATCTCGGCAAAGCCTTCTTCCGTGCCATCGGGGGACAAAGCTTCGGCCAAGACGACACAGGCGTCGTTGCCCGACAAAACGATGATCCCGCGGATCAGGTCCTCAACCCGGACACGGTCTGTGGTGTCCAAAAACATGGTGGAACCGCCAAACGACATCGCATGTTCGGAAACAGGCAAGACGGTATCCATGGTCAGGCGCCCATCTTCAAGCGCCTCATAGGTCATCAGCAGGGTCATCAGCTTGGACATTGATGCGGGGGGCAAAGGCACATCGGCCAGTTTCGACAACAGCACTTGCCCAGTGTTGTGGTCAATCACCACAGCCGAGGTCGCCTCGGTCTGGAACACCTGCGCAAGGCTGGCGGCGGGTGCGGCCACAACAAGGGCGATCCCCACTGCGCAGGCGCGCAGCGTGGCAAAAAAAGATGGGGCGGGGCGGTCACACATCACGGGTTCTCCGTTTGGCTCAGCGCAGGGTTCAGATCGGGGCGTCGGATCAGTTGGTGACGGGGTAGGCATCCTCAAAGCCGAGGTCTTTGATCGTGCCCAACACCGCTGCGCGATCCGCGCTTGTGCTTGCGGGGCCCACGACAACACGCCAAAACGCTTTGCCCGCGCTTTCTTGGGCCAACACGGTGGGGACTATACCCGCTCCGCGCAGGGCTGTCGCGGTGTTGCGTGCGTTTTGTTCGATGGAAAAGATCCCGACCTGCAAAAATGGCTTGGCCAGAGCGGTTTGACCCGCGGCGGGCGTGGCCGTGACCGTCGCGGCTTCGGTTGCGGTTGGGCGCGGGGCGGGCACGCCTGCCGCCACCGATGCGGCCTCTGCCCGGTCCAGCGCGGCTGCGGCGGCAGCGATGGGGTCATCTAGCGAGGTGGCCTCAATGGTCGCGACCGGTGCCGCGTCGCCCGTCGCATCCGTGGTCAGTGTTACCGCGGCTGGGTCGGGCATTTGTTCGCGGCGCAAGGCAATAACGCTTACCTCTGTCGGGGCGCCTGCCAAAATCCCAAGGGCGGCCGCGGCATCTGAGCTAAGCTGCATAGGCGGGCCGGGGTTGGTCCGTTCACGGCGGAACAAGGCGCCGATCACAAATTTATCGTTGGTTGTGTTGCGGATGATCACACGCTCAGGGTCGGTCACATTTGGGGCAGCAATCCAAACACCGCCAAGCGAGGGACGCCCATCCCAAAGGCCGGGATCCGTGCGGTCGTACACTTCGGGCGCTTCGACGTCGCGCTCAATCAATGACACGCTTTGCACAGCCTCTGGCGTCGCATCCTGCCTGTCGCTGCCAAAGCTGCTGGTGATGGAATTGAGCATTTCACCGGGTTGGCACGCAGACAACGCAAGCGTCATCGCGCTCACGCCCAAATACCGCGAAAAATTCGATCGACTGCTGCTCATCCTGTCACCCTTGCTTATTGGGGTTTGCGCGCCTCGGTGCGGTGCTCTTGTTGGCAGCCGTCACATGCTATTGGCAAACCCTAGCCGAGGCTGTCCCACATGGGAAGCCTCGGGGCGGGTCTGTGTGCCGGTTTTCGCGCAGATGTGACCGCAATGGCGTGCAAAGGGGTGACGTAGCGTTTAGGCGCTGTTTCGTGCAGGTGCCTGAAGGGTGGCCAGTAGGTCGGGAATGCGGGCCTTGAATTTGAAGAATCCAGCCGTTGCGTGGGGCAGGGCTGCGGCATCCCATTGGCGCATGACACGCCGCAGGGGCAGCCGCGTCGCACCTGCCATGGCATCTAGCCCGGTACGCCCCGGTCCGGTGGGGGCATATGGCGCAACCAGTTGTTCGATTGCGTGTGTCCGTGCCCAATCAGCGGCGTCTTCGGGGGTGTGGACGATGGTAAAGCCGCCGACACGATCCCCCCAACGCGCGGAGCAGTCCTGCGCCAAGGATGACGTAAAATCAACAACCTGCGGTGCGACGTTCAGCGGCGAACGCCGCGTCGTGTTCAGCAAAATCAGCCCTGCAACCGGCCGCAACCCACCCTCTAGCAAAAAGCCGGGTGCAAGATCGTCCTCCGTCAGGATCAGCCCGGTGGAGATGCTTGTGTCTACACTGTCGGACCCCGGCACTGGCAGCGGTTTGGGGTGTTCTGGGTGGCCAAGAGGTTGGATTTCGTGGGGCGCGGCCAGCTGCCCTGTCGGGTTGAACCGCCCGTCCGTATATTTGGCGATGTTGTCGGGGCGCGCCGCGTAGGTTTTGCCCACGGTTTGCAGGCCCCCCACCCAACGCCACGATAGCGTATTGGATGCAGGGTCCCCATCCAGCAAATGACGCATAAAGAAATCCGCGCCCAACGCCCAAGGCAGGTTCAAGGTGAACATCCAGATTGAGGCGAACCACATCCGCGCATGGTTATGCAAATATCCGGTTGCCACCAACTCCCGCGCCCAGTGGTCGAAACAGTCGATGCCAGTTTCACCAGAACAAGCGTCTTGCCACGCCTGCCGCAGACCCGACTGCGTGGCTAATTGGTTCTGCGCGGCCTTTACCTCGGCCTCATAGGCGGTCCAAACCGATGGCCGCCGATCCAACCACGCCTTCCAGTAACTGCGCCAGCAAACCTCTTGCAGATACTTCTCAGCCGTCGCCGGGGAAAAGCGGCCCAAGACAGCCTGCGCCACCTCGGCCTCTGACACCACGCGGTGGCGGATATAGGGCGACAGGACTGACACATGGGGGTGGCCGGGCACATCATGATTGCGCAGGCGGGCGTACTCGCTGCCAGCTTTGGGAACGAAATGGGCGAGGCGCTCTAACGCGGCGGTGCGGGTTGGTTCAAATGACATAGCGCGCATCTAGGGGGCGCGCACCGAAGGACAAGCCTAGAAATTTGACAGGGCGGCGTGTGCCGCGGCGGTAAAGCGGGTGCCCAGCACATGCTCCCACACGTGGGAATAGTTGTCGCGCGCGCTTTCGGCCTCAGCCCCAAGCGCGTCCCAGCCGCTATGGGTGAGCTGCATACGGGTGCCGCGTCCGGCGGCCTCAAATTGCAGGCTGACCGTCGTGGCCTCTGGATCCGCGCGGCCCATGCGCCACCGCAGGCTCAACCCCCGAGGGGCGTCCCATGCGGTCACGTCGGCCCAGCATCCGACCTCACCTGCGATCGTGGTCTCTTCGATACGGCCATCTGGGCCACCGTGAAACACCAATGCCATGGGCAGGCTGCCGTCCGTGTCCGCCGAGAGGGAATGTTTAGCCACAGGCCACCACAGCGCGATGTCGTCAGTAAACAGCGCAAACGCCTCTGCTGGCGTGAGCCGTACGTCATAAGCTTGGGTGATGGGGGGCGTCGCGTCGTCGTCTTGGGGCTCTGCCGCTTGGGCAAGGCTGGCGGTCGCATCCGCGCGCAAGGTTTCGAGCCAGCTTTGTAGTGGCGCGATCCCCGCAGGGGCCAAGGCATACAGGCTGCGGGTGCCGTGTTTTTCCAGCGTCACAAGGCCTGCCCCCAGCATTACTTTTAGGTGCTGTGATACGGCGGGGCGCGACACGGGCAAGGGTTCAGCAATCTGGGCCACGCTCTGCGGGTGCGCGCGCATCTGATCTAAGATTGCGCGGCGGGTCGGGTCCGCAAGCGCGGTGAGGGCAGCATCGTAAGTCATGGCTAACGTTACGACGCCAATGCCTTGTGGACAAGCGGTTTGTTAACAAAGCAGTAACCACTTTTCTGTAGACCAGCAGGAATGTGCGACGGAACTGGCGAGGAGGCCTTGCAGCCCCCGATGTGCAGACCTAAGCTAATGGGGACTCCGGGCCATTCCGCCCGCAGCCCGAGCATATATCCGAGGCACTCCAATGCATGATCCCGTTGATTATTTCACAAACAACCTCGTCCCCATGGTGGTGGAGCAAACCAGCCGTGGCGAACGCGCGTATGACATTTTTTCGCGTCTCCTGAAGGAGCGTATTATTTTCGTGAATGGCCCCGTGCATGATGGCATGAGCCAGCTTGTCGTGGCGCAGCTTTTGCACCTTGAGGCAGAAAATCCCTCCAAAGAGATTTCGATGTACATCAACAGCCCCGGTGGTGTTGTGACGTCGGGCCTGTCGATCTACGACACGATGCAATACATCCGCCCCGCCGTGTCCACGCTGGTTGTCGGCCAAGCGGCCTCGATGGGGTCTGTCCTGTCGGTCGCGGGCGAAAAAGGTATGCGGTTCTCGCTGCCGAACTCGCGGATCATGGTGCACCAGCCCTCCGGCGGGTATCAGGGCCAGGCGACGGATATCATGATCCACGCCGCCGAAACCCAGAAAATCAAAGAACAGCTTTACAAGATCTACGTCGACCATACCGGCAACGATTACGATACCGTGTATCAGGCGCTAGAGCGTGATAATTTCATGTCGCCCCAAGAGGCAAAGGACTGGGGTCACATCGATGAGATCGTCACCAGCCGGGCCGTTAAGGACGCTGAATAATTCCTTTGGCCGCGGAGCGAATTCTCGCGGCTTTTGACATTGTGGATAGCGGCGCGCTGCCATAAGCTATCCAAAGATGAGCCGAGCGACAGGTGCGCGTGTCGCTCGGATTAGGTCTCCTACATGCCCAAAAACGGGCGCGGGGACATCCGATGAGGTGCGAAATGGCGAATAATTCCGGCGACAGCAAAAACACCCTGTATTGTAGTTTTTGTGGCAAAAGCCAGCATGAGGTGCGCAAGCTCATTGCGGGCCCGACCGTGTTCATCTGCGATGAATGCGTCGAGTTGTGCATGGACATCATCCGTGAGGAAACAAAGGCAACCGGCCTGAAGTCCTCGGACGGGGTGCCCACGCCGATGGATATCTGCAAGGTTCTTGATGACTACGTCATCGGGCAGGCGCATGCGAAACGTGTGCTTTCAGTAGCGGTGCATAACCACTACAAACGCCTCAACCATGCCTCAAAGTCTGATATTGAGCTGGCGAAATCCAACATCATGCTGATTGGCCCCACGGGCTGTGGTAAAACACTTTTGGCGCAGACCTTGGCGCGCATCCTTGATGTGCCGTTCACGATGGCCGACGCCACGACCCTGACCGAAGCCGGCTATGTCGGTGAAGATGTTGAAAACATCATCCTCAAGTTGCTTCAGGCGTCTGAGTATAATGTGGAACGCGCGCAGCGCGGCATCGTCTACATTGATGAAGTCGACAAGATTACGCGTAAATCCGACAACCCCTCCATCACCCGCGATGTGTCGGGCGAAGGCGTGCAGCAGGCTCTCTTGAAAATCATGGAAGGCACCGTTGCCTCCGTGCCACCTCAAGGCGGGCGCAAACATCCGCAGCAAGAATTCCTGCAAGTGGACACAACGAACATCCTGTTCATCTGCGGCGGCGCCTTTGCGGGTCTCGACAAGATCATCGCACAACGCGGCAAAGGCTCGGCTATGGGCTTCGGCGCGGACGTTCGCGACGAAAGCGACAAGGGCGTTGGCGATTTCTTCAAAGACCTTGAGCCTGAGGACCTGCTCAAGTTCGGCCTGATCCCAGAATTCGTGGGTCGCCTGCCGGTGATCGCAACGCTTGAGGATCTCGACGAGGACGCACTGGTCACCATCCTCACCGCGCCCAAAAACGCGCTTGTAAAGCAATACCAACGCTTGTTTGAGCTGGAAGACGTGTCTCTGACCTTTACTGATGACGCACTAACCGCGATCGCCAAACGCGCGATTGAGCGTAAAACCGGCGCCCGGGGCTTGCGCTCCATCATGGAGGACATCCTGCTCGACACGATGTTCGATCTGCCGGGTCAAGATGACGTCGAAGAGGTGGTTGTGAATGAGGAAGCCGTAGGCCGCACCAAGCCACCGCTTCTCATCTATGCCGAAAAGAAAAAGGAAGAAGCCAGCGCCAGCTGAGCGCCTTTACCAAACTTACATCAAAGCGCGCCCTAACCCGGCGCGCTTTTTCCTTTGGTTCTTAACTACTCTGGAGGTGGCCCAAAGGGCCGGGGGCAAAGCCCCCCTATACCGGGTCAAACGCGCCAGCGCGCCACGTTTCAGACAATACACAGCGAAACTCTCAGTCAGTTAGCCACGCGTCTGGGATCACTGGGGCCGCTTCGATCAATGCGGCGGTATACGCCGTATGTGGGCTGGCAAATACCTCTTGGGTTGGCCCTTCCTCCACAATACGACCCGCTTTCATCACCATCACGCGGTCTGTAATCGCGCGCACAACGGTTAGATCATGACTGATAAACACATAACTTAATCCCAGTCGCTCTTGCAGATCGCTCAACACATCCAGCACCTGCGCCCGGACCCGCACATCTAGGGCCGATACCGCCTCATCAAGGATCAGAACTTTGGGGCGGGTGATCAAAGCACGGGCAATCGCAATGCGCTGCCGCTGCCCGCCCGAGAACGCATGGGGGTACTTGTCCGCATCACTGGCCATCAGGCCCACGGCCTCAAGTGCGGCAATCACTTGCGCGTCCGCATCCGTTGGCCGACCCGTCAAATGAAACGGCTCCGCGACCAAATCGGCAACCCGCCAGCGGGGGTTAAAACTGCCGTACGGGTCCTGAAACACGATCTGCTGTGCGGCGCGTGCCTCATGCGGCATCTTTGGGCTGACGGGTGTGCCGAGCAACGTAACATGCCCCGCATCTGCATCCTCTAGCCCCAGCAACACCCGCGTCAGTGTCGATTTCCCACAACCCGATTCCCCAACCAGTCCAAGGCTCTCACCTGCGTTGAGAGTGAAACTCACCCCATCAACGGCCCGTGTGGCACCATAGTGGCGCGCCACGTCGCGGGCCTCCAGCACGGGCGCGCCGATGTCGCTGCTCGCCACCCGTGGCGCGGGCCGCGAGGCCGCTAAAAGTGCGCGCGTGTAGGGGTGGCGCATCGCTCGAAACAGGGCTTCGGTGCTGTCGCTCTCAACGATTTGGCCTGATTTCATTACGGCCACACGGTCCGCCATACCCGCAACAACGCCCAGATCATGGGTGATCAACAACAGCGCCATCCCTTCTTCCCGCACAAGGGTGCGGAGTAAATCAAGGATCTGCGCCTGCGTCGTGACATCCAACGCGGTCGTTGGCTCATCCGCGATTAGCAGCTTTGGGTGCAGCGCAATGGCCAAGGCGATGCACACGCGCTGACGCTGCCCGCCCGACAATTCATGCGGGTATCTGTCCAAGCCGATATGGCTCAATCCGACCCGGTCTAGCCGGTCCCGCGCAATCGCGCGTGCCTCTGCCCGGGTGGTGCGCCGGTGCACGCGGACGGTTTCTGCCACTTGCGCCCCGATGGTGTGTACGGGGTTCAGCGCGGTCATAGGTTCTTGGAAGATCATTCCAACGTCGCGGCCTCGCATCCGGCAAAGCGCGCGTTCGGGCAGGGCGGTTAGGTCAGACCCCTCCAATCGAACGGCCCCTCGCTTGTCGCTGCCATCCGGCAGCAGGCCCATGATCGCAAGGGCCGTCAACGACTTGCCCGACCCACTTTCACCCACCAATCCCATGACCTCTCCGCGCGCGATGTCAAACGACACGTCTCGCAAAAGGTCAGCACCTTGGATCGCGACGCTCAACCCGTCGATCGTCAGCACTGCGGGGCAGGGGGCCAAGGTCTTCACATCCCCGCCTTCCGCAACCGCGGATCCAGCGCGTCGCGCAACCCATCGCCCATTAAATTCAGCCCTAAAACCATCAGCACAATCGCCATACCCGGCAGGATGGCCAACTGCGGCTCGGTATAAATCATCGTCTGCGCATCCGCGAGCATCCGGCCCCAGCTTGCGGTCGGGGGCTGCGCCCCTAGGCCCACATAGGACAGCGCGGCCTCCGCCAAAATGCCCAGCGAAAACTGTATCGTTCCCTGCACGATCAAAAGGTTCGCGATGTTGGGCAGGATATGCTCGGCGCTGATCCGGATCCGTCCTTTGCCGGCAACCCGCGCGGCAAGAATATAGTCCAACGTCCACAACGGCAACGCGCCGCCCCGCGCGACACGCGCAAACACGGGGATGTTGAATATGCCAATCGCCAAAATCGCGTTCACCGCTGATGCCCCGAAAACTGCGGTGATCAGAATGGCGATGACCAGCGACGGAAAGGCAAACACCAGATCGTTGCCGCGCATAATCATTTCATCCAACCACGTCCCGCGATAGGCCGCCGCCGCCAAGCCAAGGGGCACGCCGAACACAATACCGATGCCAACCGCGATCAATGCCACGGCGATAGAGGTCCGCGCCCCCGCCATCAACATCGCCACCATGTCGCGGCCGAAATGGTCCGTACCCAGCCAGTGGCTGGTGCTTGGAGGCTGCAACCGGCCCGCGATATCCAGCACCGTGACGTCATACGGCAACCACAACAGCGACACAGCCGCCAAGCCGACAAACACCGCACTCAACACGGCCCCAATGACCAACGAAACCCTCATCTGCGCCGCAACCGCGGGTCAGCAACGGTATAGGCGAGGTCCACCAAAAAGGTCACCATGATGACCGCGAATACCAACAGCATCGTCACCGATTGAACCACGATCAGGTCGCGCTGGGTGATCCCTTGAAAAATCAGCCGCCCCAAGCCAGGCAAAAAGAACACGTTCTCAATGATGATGGCGCCCGCCAACAGGAACGAAAACTGTAGGCCCAAAATCGTTAACACCGGGATCATCGCATTACGTAGCGCATGGCGCACCACAGTGGCCCGGCGCGACAGGCCCTTGGCCCGCGCGGTTCGGATATAATCTTGGTCCAACGTGTCCAACAAAGCGGATCGCAACACCCGCGCAAGGATCGAAGCTTGCGGCAACGCCAACGCAATCGCGGGCAATAAAAGCGCGCGAACCCCAAGCCATAGCCCCGCGTCCCAACCCGGAAATCCCCCAGCCGAGACCCAACGCAACTTCACTGCAAACACCAACACCAATATCATCGCGAACCAGAAATTCGGCACTGCGATGCCCAGCTGTGTGCCGCCCATGATCCCCCAATCGGCCGCACCGCCACGCCGCGCAGCCGCAATCAACCCAACCGGGATCGCGATGACACTCGACAACACCAAGGCCATCACAGCCAGCGGCGCCGACACAACAATTCGCTCAGAAACCAACTCCGCCACAGGCACGCGGTAGGTGTAGGACGTCCCAAAGTCGCCGCCCAACATGCCGCTGATCCACGCCAAATAGCGCACCACCAATGGGCCCTCTAAACCCAACTCTGCCCGCAACGCCGCCAGCGTGTCCTCACCGGCATTCATGCCCAGCATGAACATGGCCGGGTCACCCGGCACCGCCTGCAACATGACAAAAATCACGACACTCGCCGCAATTAACGCCAGCAACAGCGAAACGGCCCGTCGACCCAATGCTCGCATCATCGCAGCACTCTCACCGCATGAACACAATGCGGCGCGCCCAACGTCTTTGGTTCATAAATATCCCCGCCGGAGGCGAGTTCCCGCCTCACGGACCTGCGCGCCAACTGACCCCAGTCAGGTCATTGGCTTGGGTGGGTGCATTCTGCCAAAGGCCCTCAATCCGGCTGTCCGCCACACCGGTTTTGGCCAGCTGGAACAAGTAACCATTCACGTAGTCCGCCGCGATCATCTTTTGCGCGTCTTGCAGCAGGGCTGTACGCGCCTCAGGGGCCGCAGTCACATCCAGCGTTTCCATCAACTCCTGAAAGCCGGCGTTGTCGTACTGAAAATAATACTCCGGACGGGCATAGATATTGATGTCGGCAGGTTCCGTGTGGCTCACGATTGTTAGGTCAAAATCCTTGCCGCGAAACACTTGCTCCAGCCACTGCGCCCATTCCATGTTGGTGATCTCCGTCGCAATTCCCACGGCGCGTAATTGGCTGGCGATGATCTCGCCCCCGCGCCGGGCATAGGATGGCGGTGGCAGCGCCATGCGCAGGGTCAGGTCCGTGGCGCCGGCCTCTGCCAGCAACGCGCGGGCCATGTCCGGGTCATGGGCTGAGCCGCCCGTAAGGTCCACGTAATCGGGGTTGTGCGGCGCAAAATGGGTTCCGATGGGCGTGCCGTATCCAAACATCGCACCGTCGATAATCGCTTGGCGATCAATCGCATGGCTGATCGCCTTGCGCACCCGCACATCCGTCAAATTGGCGTTGTTCATCGCGAGGATCGTCTCCCCCTCGGTTGAACCAACGATGACCGAAAATCGGGGATCGGCGTCAAAATTTGCAAGCGTTTCGGGTGCCGGAAACACCGGAAACGCATTTACATCGCCCGCCATCATCGCCGCAAATGCCGCATTCGGGTCCGAAATGAACTTGAACGTCGCGCGCATCAGTGCAGGGGACGCGCCCCAATAATCGTCGAACCGCTCCAGCGTGACGCTGTCACCCTTGGCCCATTCCACAAACCGAAACGGTCCGGTCCCGACGGGCTGCGTCGCGTTTGTGTCCACGCTTTCAGGGGCCACGATCACCGCATCACCCCACGCCATGTTGAATGCAAAATTACCGTTGGGCGCGTCCAGAGCGATGACAACAGTGGTCGCATCCGGCGCACTTACATCCGTGATCCCTGCAAATAACGCCTTTTGCGCGTTGGTGCTGTCCTCGGCCCGTGCTCGGTTCAGTGAAAACACAACATCCGCACTGTCCATCACAGTCCCATCGTGGAACACGACGCCGGGGCGCAGATCAAATGTCCACGTCAGCCCGTCCTCCGATACGCTCCAGCTTTGGGCCAGTCCGGGCACAACCGCCCCGTCCGAGGCAAACCGCGTGAGCCCCTCAAACAGGTTGGCGTAGGTCACCTCATCAATGGCTGCCGCCGCGCCGCCCGTTGGGTCAAGGTTCGGCGGTTCTAACTGCATGCCGATGATGATGCTGTCCTGCGCGGCCCACGCACCGGATGCCATCAAGGCAAATGCGGCCACGGACATCTTGAGGGTTTGGGTCATGAGGTGTCTCCCGATTGGTTAACGGGAGTTTATGCGATGCGCCTCACTTGCCGCAAGCGGCTCTATCCGAACCGCGACATGAGGTCAGACCCCGCGCATGACGATCCCCCCAAGTGAGGGTTGCTTCACCCACTACATGCGCAGCAAAACCGACCCCGCCCGTTTACCGGCCGCCACAGCCTCGTGCGCTTGGGCACAAGCCTCAAGCGGTAGCACCTCTGCAACGCGCGGCGTCAGCGTGCCGGCCTCAAGCAAGGTGTTCACATGGCCAATGGCCTGCGCGCGTTGGGTGGGCGTCAGCAGATAGATCAATGCCAATTCCAAGGTCACCGCTTTGAACATTAACGGATAAAAGGGCAGCATTGGTGTCATCTCTTGGGCTGATCCATAGGCCACGATCCGCCCGTTCTCTGCGATGACGGCGGTGTTCACGGCAAGGTTTGTGCCGAACTCAACCTCGACAATTTGCTCAACAGGGGCGCCGTTATTTGCCGCGAGGATCTGCTCGGCAAGGTCGGATGCTGTGTAATCCAGCACCGTGTCGGCCCCGGCAGCGCGCGCGGCCTCCATGCCTGGCCCACGGGCCGTCGCGATCACGCGCGCCCCGGATTGCACCGCGATTTGCACCGCCAAATGTCCAACAGTGCCCGCGCCTCCCGAAATCAACAGCGTTTTGCCCGCAACGGGGCCGTTGCCCAGCACCACATGTGCCGCCGTCATCGCCGGAATGCCCAGTGTCGCGCCGTGCTCAAAGCTGACGGTGTCGGCCAAGGGCATGGCTTGGGCGGCGGGTAGGGCGATGTATTCGGCGGCCGTGCCAAACGCGCGCTGCCACTGGCCATTCCAGACCCAAACGCGCTGGCCCACGCGGGCCGCGTCTACGCCATCGCCCACGGCCTCAATCACGCCCGCGCCGTCGGAATGGGGAATGATGGTGGGAAAGGGCGGCTTGGTCACACCGGGCCGTCCGCCCGCGCGCGCCTTAACATCCGACGGGTTCACGCCCGAGGTGTGCAACCGCACCAAAACCTCACCGGAGGCAGGGTCCGGGGTGGGCAGATCGGCCAAGACCAAAACATCAGACGAAGGGCCGAACCGGTCATAAGTAATTGCGCGCATTGTGTGGTTCCTTATTCGCCGTAGGGCACCCAGATGGTTTTCACCTCTGTGGCGGCCTCTAGGAAACGGTCCATTTGGGGCGCGCCAAAGTCATGTGCCTGCCCGTAATTAACCCATGTCCGCTTTAGGTTGCCCGCCGCCTCACGCTCAATCACGCCCGAGATATCCGCGCTTGAGAATGACCAACACGCGTCCACCTCCATGTGGCCTGCCAAATGGGGGGCAAGGTCCGCGTGCGACCCGGTCAGGATGTTAACCACACCGCCGGGCACATCGGACGTATCCAGGACTTGATAGAAATCCGTGGCTGTTAACGGCGCGGTTTCGGGGGCGGCCAGCACCAGCCGGTTGCCCATCGCCATTGCCGCACCCACCACCGACATCATCGCAAGCAGCGGCGTTTGTTCGGCGGCAAAGGCACCGATCACCCCAACAGGCCCCGGCATACCCAACGCGATCCCTCGGATCGGCACGCCCGCCGCGCGGCCCTCATACTTGTCGGCCCATGCCGCGCAGGTGAACAGCCGATCAAGGGCCGCCTCAACCTCTGCCGCGCCGTCTTGGCCGGTTTGGGCGTGCAACCGGGCCGCGAATTCATCGGCCCGCGCGGATAGGTTTTCCGCCATATAGTACAGGATTTGCGCCCGCAGATGGCCGCTGGTCTTGGCCCAGCCGTTGGCTTTTGCCGCGGCTTCCACGGCGTTACGGATGTCTTTGCGATTGGCCTCGGCCACTTCGCCCAGACAGGCCCCCTTAGGGCCGAACACGCCGCGTACATATCCGCCGTCAGGTCGCGCCTGCTTGCCGCCGATATACAGTTTGGGCGTGCGGTCCAGCGGATCTGCCGCCGTCATTGTCCCGGTGTTAAGGCTCAGCGCAGGCAGCTTTTTCGCTTTGCCCACAGGCTTGGTATAGGCGCGCAGCCCGGCCCAGCCGCCCTCCCGGCCAAAACCGCTTTCTTTCATGCCGCCAAAACCCGCAGCCGCGTCCATCAGGTTGGTGGCGTTCACCCAGATGATGCCTGCCTCCAGCTTGGGTGCCAAATCCAGTGCAAGGTTCACGTTCTCGGTCCACAGCGACGCGGCCAGCCCGTAGCGGGTGTTGTTGGCCAATTGCACCGCCTCCACCGGGGTGCGGAAGGTGGTCGATACTAACACCGGGCCAAAGATTTCTTCCTGCATCAAGGGGTCCGATGAATGCAGGCCCGTGATCAGGGTGGGGGGGTAATAGGCGCCGGTCTGGGGCACAGGGCCGGCCTGATACACTTCGCCTTGGGTCTGCGCGACCAAGGCCGCAACCCGCGCGCAATCCGATGCGGCGATCAACGATCCGACGTCGATGCATTTGTCCAGCGGGTCGCCCACCCGCAGCCCGTCCATGCGGACCTTCAGCTTGTCATGGAAGCGGTCCGCGATCGCCTCATGCACCAGTAGCCGTGCGCCCGCACAGCACACTTGCCCACCGTTGAACCAGATCGCATCGACCAATCCTTCGACGGCGGAATCGATGTCCGCATCGTCGAACACGATGTACGGGGACTTGCCGCCCAGCTCTAGGGTCAGGGCTTTGCCGGTGCCGGCGGTCGCCTCGCGGATGGCGCGGCCGACGGCGGTTGATCCCGTAAAGGCCACTTTGTCCACGCCCGGATGCGCCACGAGAGCCGCGCCCGTTTCCCCGTCGCCGGTGACGATATTCAGCACGCCCTTGGGCAGCCCGGCGGCCTGCGCGAGTTCCGCAAACATCAACGCGGTCAGGGGGGTCTGCTCTGCGGGTTTGAGCACGACTGTGTTGCCCATGGCCAAGGCTGGGGCGATCTTCCACGCCAGCATCAACAGTGGAAAATTCCACGGGATGATCTGACCGCAGACGCCAATTGCTTTTCGCCCGGGCAGGTCTTCGGCCATCAACTGCGCCATCCCGGCATGATAGTAAAAGTGTCGCCCCACCAAGGGCAGGTCGATATCACGGCTTTCGCGGATCGGCTTGCCGGTATCGAGCGTTTCTAACACTGCCAATGCGCGGGCGTGTTTTTGGACTTGCCGGGCCAGCGCATACAAATGCCGCGCACGTTGATGACCGGACAAAGCGGCCCATTTGGGCTGGGCGCGGCGGGCGGCTTTGACGGCGGCATCCACGTCCGCAGCCGTGCCTTGGCTCACCTCCGCAAGGATTTCGCCTGTGGCGGGGTTGTGGGTCTTGAACCCGGCGCCCATCACCTGCGTGCCATCAATGACGTGACCAAAGGGGGCCTTGGCGGCAAGCCACGCGCGGACCTCTCTGTCCGCCTCGGGCGCGGGGCCATATTCTAAAGTTTCAAAGATATCAGCGACGTCTGTCATGGTCTTCATCCAAAATTAGCCCATTGGGTGGCGGTGGCTGGCGGAATAACGCCCGGTGACGTGATGCTCTAACTGCCGCTCAATATCATTCAAAAGGGATGACGCGCCGAACCGGAACAGGTCCGGTTGCAGCCAGCGCGGCCCCAATTCATCGCGGATAAGGGCCATGTAAACCAAGGCGTCTTTCGCCTTGGATATCCCGCCCGCAGGCTTGTAACCAACCTTGTGTCCGGTGCGATCCGCATAATCGCGGATCGCGCGCAGCATCACCAGTGTAACGGGCAGGGTCGCGTTCACGGGCTCTTTGCCGGTAGAGGTTTTGATGAAATCTGCGCCCGCCATCATGCACACCAATGATGCACGCGCCACGTTGCGCAGGCTGCCCAATTCGCCCGTCGCAAGGATCGCTTTAACATGGGCATCGCCACACGCCGCGCGGTAGGCGCACATTTCATCATATAGCGCCTGCCAATCGCCGGTCAGCACGTGACGCCGTGAAATCACGATGTCAATCTCGGCGGCACCCGCCGCGACGCTGGCCTCAATTTCGGCGATGCGTGTGTGAAAGGGCGACAGCCCTGCGGGAAATCCCGTGGACACAGCAGCCACCGGAATGCCACTGCCCTGCAACGCATCGACGGCGGTGGCGACCATTTCATGGTAAACGCAGATCGCACCAGTGGTCAGTGGCGGCAGGCCGAGGGCTGTGTTCAGATCGCCGCGCAAGGGCTGGCGGCCCTTGGCACATAGCCGCCGCACCCGGCCCGGCGTGTCATCGCCCGACAGTGTGGTCAGATCGATCAACGTGATCGCCCTGGCCAGCCACGCCGCTTGATACGCCTTTTTGACAGACCGACGACCGGGCAAAGTCGCGCAGCGCCGCTCAATCGCCGAGGTATTGGCCTGCGCGCGCGCAACCCAATCCAGATCCAGCGGCATGCCGGGATTGCGGGGCAGGGTCACCTGCGGCAGTTGGGGGGCGGTGCCGGTGGCGGCGGGCGCGTGGGTTTGCGTCTGCATGGCGGGCCTTTGACGATGACTGTAAACCAGCCAAAAGCGTCGCATGGGTCCGAAGGACATGCAACCTGTGACGTTGGGCCTATGCTGGGGGCTATGGTTGCGCGCGTGCTTGAACCGGCCACATCGCTTGCACTGCGCCCACCCCTCGGTCTAGAGGGGGCGCAACCGACCCGAGCACCCCTCTCAGGAGCCTGCCCCATGACCAACCTCTCTGCGACACCCAAACCCATCATCCCGTTCGACCGTACGACCAAAATCGCGCCATCGATCCTTGCGGCTGATTTCGCCAATTTCGGTGCGGAATGCGCCGCCGTTGAGGCGCAGGGCGCCGACTGGATCCACGTTGATGTCATGGATGGCCACTTTGTGCCCAACATCACCTTTGGCCCCGCCACCTGTGCTGCGATCCGTCCGCACATCAAAACGGTAATGGACGTGCACCTGATGATTGCGCCGGTTGATCCCTACATTGAGGCCTTTGCCGACGCCGGTGCCGATATCCTGACGGCCCACGTTGAGGCAGGCCCCCACATCCACCGCACGCTTCAGGCGATCCGTGGTGCAGGCGTCAAAGCGGGTATCGCGCTGAACCCTGCGACCCCTGCAAGCGCTGTGGAATACCTTTTGGACATGGTCGATCTGGTCTGTGTGATGACCGTGAACCCCGGATTTGGTGGTCAAAAGTTCATCCACTCACAGATTGAGAAAACCCGCCAACTGCGCGCTATGATCGGCGACCGGCCCATCCACATCGAGATCGATGGCGGCATCACGCCCGAAACCGCACCGTTGATGACGGCGGCGGGGGCTGATGTGTTGGTTGCAGGCTCGGCGGTGTTCAAGGGCGGCTCGGTCACCAACCCCGCCCCCTACGGCGAAAATATCCGCGCGATCCGCGCCGCGTCCGAGGCTGTGGGCTAACGCCCCCCTGAGGGAAACGCGCCCTTACCGGCGGCCCACAACTGGCCCAAGGCGGCCACATCCGGGGCGTCGGTGCCAATGGCCGCGGCGTCCCGGGCCACTTCGGCAGCCAGCGCGCGGGCCCGGTTGGCTTGGTCCGTCGGATGGCCTTCGTGCTCAAACATATCTTCGATGGCGTCTGCGGCGGCACGAAACGCCGCACTTAGATCGGAGGCCGGCAGGTCATGGTAATTTTGCACAAGCCGCACCCCAAGGGCACGGCGCCCAGCCAAATCGTCATGCATGGCTTCGATGATAAACTCGACAACGTGGTCGATTGGCATGATGCGCCTGTGTGTTGTTCCAACAGCCCATAGTCTACACGCCAAACGCTAAGCGAAGTATAACGTAAACTGCGGCAGGCGCGTATGCGCCTATACCCGCGATGTGCCGTGGTTGCGGATCAGTTCCGTCAAAAGGGTTCGGGCGGCGTTCAAATGCTGCCCGTGTAGCCGTTGCGCCGTGGCGGCATCGCCCGCTTCAATGGCCTCTAGTACTGCTGCGTGACAGTCCAATGAAGCCGTGGGCAGGGGCCGGTGGTGCATCGTGGCCAAGCGCGCCCGCCGCACCCGGTCGGTATAGCGATCAAAGATCGTGACCAACTCGGGGTTGCCCGATAATTCGACCAAGGCGCGGTGAAAATCTTCATCCGCACTTGCCCAAGTGCCCATATCACGCACGCTCAGCGCGTAGCGCATGTTGCCAACGGCGCGCTGCAACTGCGCCAGATCCCCATAGGCGTGGGGGTGCCGGGCCGCGACGCGTCCAACGGCCACGATTTCCAGCGCCGTAAGGACCTCATAGATGTGGGCCATGTCCTCGACAGATATGCTTGCGATAGTGATCCCGTGGCGGGGGCGCACGGTGACAAGCCCAGAGGTTTGCAACCGCAACGCGGCCTCGCGGACGGGGGTGCGCGATAGCCCAAGGTGGGCGGCCAACTCAGCCTCGGTAAAGCGGGTGCCCGGCAGCATCCGGCCCGAAAAGATCTGCTCGCGCAGGCTGGTTTCGGCCAAATCGGTCAAGGTCTCGGTCATAGCGTTACTTTTCGTCCTTCGGCATCAGAGGCATAGCAGGCCGCCTCCATCCTTAGCACCTCTAGATAGTCTTGGGCAGTATTCTCCAACGGCGCACCTGTGGTCAGGGCATCGCGGACATGTATTTGCAACGCGCGCACACAATCACCGGCAAATCCGGGCCAATCGCGCCCCTCTAGTAGGCACTCTGCCTGGGTTCCGCGGGTTCCAAACCTGCGCAGATGCACCGCGCCGTCGCCCGTAAGGTGCAGGCTGGCTTGTGTGCCCTCGATCAAGGCCTCACCAAAGGTGCGGCGCGGGCTATCGGTATCAAAATCCAGCAATCGATTGCCGTCCAGCACGGCACGCGCGCCGCCCTGCCAGCCAAGGACAACATGGCCCGCATCCTCGCCTGCTATGGCGGGATTAAGACGGCGCAGATCGGCATAGATGCTCTGGGCAGGTCCCATCAAATAGCGGAACGTGTCCAGATAATGCACACCGGTTTCATGGATCAAAAGGCGTGGCATCGTTTGAAAGTACGGTTGCCGGTCCATATAGGCGTCGGGGCCTTGGCCATCGCCGGTGCGCAGCCGGAACGTTAGGTTCAGGACATCGCCCAATTGACCTGTGTCTATCGCGGCCTTCATTGTCCGAAACCACGGCTGAAACCGAAAGTTTTCGTGGATAATCAGCGGAATACCTGCGGCTTGTGCGGCATCCGATAGGGCTGTGGCCTCTGCCAATGAGGTGGCAAAGGGCTTTTGGCAGATCACCGCGCGGGGGCGGGCGGCCAGTGCCTGTGTGACGGTTGCATGGTGGCTGGGCGGCGGTGTGATGATGTCGATGATATCGGGGGCCGTGGCCGCGATCATCGTGCCGAGATCCGCAAAACCCTGCGCGCCGTGGGTCTGTGCGGCGGCCTGTGCGCGGGCGGGGTCCTGATCGGCGACGCCGACCAGTGTGCAGCCCTCCATGCTGGCCCATGCCGCGTGGTGGTGCTGCGCGAAATACCCCGCGCCAAGGCATGCAACGCGCAACGTCATAGCGCTGCCGCGACCGCGTCCGCGGCGGCCTCGGTTCCGCAGGTGCCGCCCAAATCGCGGGTGACATTGCGCCCCTCGGCCACCACGGCATCCACGGCGGCGCGTAGGCGGGCACCATCGGCGCGCAGGATGGGTGCGTCGTGGGTGTCGGCCAGCCAATCCAGCATCATTGCCGCCGATAGGATCATCGCAAAAGGATTTGCCACCCCTTGGCCCGCGATATCGGGGGCCGAGCCGTGGCAGGGTTGGAACACCGCGTGGTTTTCACCGATGTCCGCCGAAGGGGCGAGCCCAAGCCCCCCCATCAATCCCGCGCCCAAGTCCGACAGAATGTCGCCGAACATGTTCTCGGTTACCATCACGTCGAAAATCCACGGCCGATCCACCATCCACAACGCGGTTGCATCCACGTAGGCGTGGCCTGCGCCCAGATCTGGGTGTTGCGCCATTTCTGCATCGAAAATCTCACGAAAGAAAGCGAAGGCGCGGAAAACGTTGGCTTTATCAACACAGGTGACGTGGCCGGGGTGGCCTGCGGCTTTGCGTGTGGTGGCCAGACGTGAGGCAAAGCGCATCAATTTTTCCGAAGTCGCGCGGGTGATCCGCAGGGTTTCTTCGGCGTAGTCCTCAGTGACGTGGCCGGTGCCTTGGGTATGGAAAAGCCCTTCGGTGCTTTCGCGGATCAGGACGAAATCAACGCTTTGCCCGCCAGCAATCCGCAGGGGTGTGGGGGTGCCCGGTGTTATGCGCACGGGGCGCACGCCTGCAAACAGGTCAAACCGCTTGCGCAGATCAATCTGGGGCGAAATCTCGGTTCCGTCGGGATAGCGTACATCAGGCAATCCCATGGCGGACAATAGGATCGCGTCGGCGGCACCTGCGGCCTCAAGCGACGCGGTCGGCAGACTTTCGCCTGTGGCAGCGTAGTGCGCGGCGCCGGCGGGGCAGGGCACAAACCGCAGTGCATATCCCCCCGCTTGCGCAAGGCCTTCAAGCAAGCGCACTGTGGGGGCCATGATCTCGGGGCCGATGCCGTCACCTTCAAAAACTGCGATTTCAAATGTGGATTTCATGGAGCCTCACGTGTTGTGCCAGATTAGGCATTGATTGAACCGTCAATGTATACATTAATGTATACATTAATCTAGGCCCGGAGAAAGACACATATGTTCGCTGTCGTCGTCACGTTCGAAATCAAACCAGAGGCCGTCGCGGCCTTTACCGACTTGGTCTGCCACAATGCCGAAACGTCGGAATTGTTGGAACCCGGGTGCCACCAGTTCGATGTGTGCACGGACCCGGGCCGCCCAAATGAGGTGATGCTATATGAGCTGTATTCTGATCCGGCCAGTTTTGAAGCCCATTTGGCCAGCCCCCATTATCACGTGTTCAACGCCGCAGTTTCGGACATGGTCCGGCAAAAGACGGTGCTGACCTATGTGAATGTGCGCCAAGGCGGAGCAGCGGTATGACAACGGACGGACACGGAAACTGGGAGGTTCTGGCCGTAAAGTATGCGGAACGGAATGCCCGAACCCGCACTGATAGCTTTTTGTTCGACGCCGCCCACGATACCCCGCATGAGATGGACTATTACATCTGGGTTTTGCGACAGGGCGCGCGGGTGATTTTGGTGGATACCGGGTATGACGACCCCGAGGCAACGCGCCGCGACCGGCCCATCCAAATCGACCCACGCACCGCGCTAAAGCCTTTGGGCATTGCTGCAGAGGACGTCACGGAGGTGATCGTTACGCACCTGCATTATGACCACGCAGGTGGCTTGCACCTGTTTCCTAACGCCAAGCTGCATCTTCAAGCGGCTGAGATGGCTTTTGCGACGGGCCCTTGCATGTGCCACGACGCGTTGCGGATGCCGTTCACGGCGGACCACGTGTGTGAGGCGGTCAAACGAGTGTTCGCGGGGCAGGTGCAGTTTCATGACGGCAGTGCCGAGATTGCAGATGGCGTGCGATTGCACTGCATCGGGGGGCATTCAAAGGGGTTGCAGGCGGTTCAGGTGCGCACGCAGGCCGGGTGGCTGTGCCTCGCGTCGGATGCGGCGCATTATTATGAGAACGTTTTTAGCGGCAAGGTGTTCCCGCTGGTTGTGGATGTGGATGACATGTTGGCCGGGTTCGACACGCTCAAGTCGTTGGTGTCTGCGCCGGGGTTGATTGTGCCGGGCCATGACCCGCTGGTGCGGCAGGTTTTTCCCCGCTGGCGAGAGGGTGCGGACATCTGGCGGCTGGATGCGGGACCCGTCGCGGCGGATGCGGATTGGTTAAACTCTATTACCGATTCGTAAAGGTCCGTTCGATTCGAGCTTGGCGCCTAGCGCATAGCCGGTTGTCCCTGATTGCATACCCAGTAACCCGTAGGTCGTCACCACAATTGAAGGCGTAAACCATGCCGTTAGCGAAAACATTATCGGGGTGCTGCGATTGACCCGATACGCCTGTCGGTCTAAAAGTGCCATGGGAGTGGGGTATCGGCGCAATTTTTGTATCGATACTGAGCAATGGGGAGACATTATCCTGCACGATGGCCCGCTAAAGGCGCATTTCACTGTCGTAAGACATATGCGCTAGGTGCGATCGGTCCCTAGTCAACGCCTTGCCAAATCGGTAAGGAAACTTCACCAAAACCTATGTTCCACGGGAGGAACTCCACATGAAACTGAAATCAATCGCGCTGAGCACTGTGACCGCGCTTGCCGTTACAGGCACCGCAGCACAGTCCCAAGAAGTGTTCGAGATGACCACAGCGTTCGGTAAGAACCTGCCAATCCTCGGCACTGGCGCCACCGACTTTGTCGCCAAGATCAATTCGATCTCCACTGAAGTGGAATTCGAGCACTTCGATCCCGGTGAGCTGGTCCCCGCTCTGGAAGCCCTCGACGCTGTGTCGTCCGGTTCCGTAGACGCGGCCTACACCACTGCTGGTTACTGGCAGGGTAAAATCCCCGCAGCATCGCTGTTCTCCGCTGTGCCATTCGGCCCAGAAGCTGGCGAATTCCTTGGCTGGATGCTGTACGACGACGGTCTGGAACTGTTCCAGCGTATGTACGTTGAAGCTGGCTTTAACGTCCACGTTCTGCCCTGTGGTGTGACTGCACCCGAGACATCCGGCTGGTTCAAGAATGAGATCAACTCGATCTCCGACCTTGAAGGTCTGAACATGCGCTTCTTCGGCCTTGGTGCAGAAGTCATGCAGCGTCTTGGCGTGTCCACATCGCTTCTGGCTGGTGGTGATATCTTCCCCGCGCTGGAGCGTGGCGCGATCGATGCGACCGAATTCTCCATGCCCGTCATCGACGCGCGTCTCGGCTTTTATAACATCGCGAAGTACAACTACTTCCCCGGCTGGCACCAGCCCGCGACGATCTATGAGCTGATGATCAACCGCGACCGTTGGGAAGATCTCGACGAAACTTCGCAAAACCAGATCGAAATCGCGTGTCTCGCAAACCTGACGACCAACTACGCAGAAGGCGAAGCCACAAACTTCCCCGCCATGGTCGACAACGTTGAGAACCAAGGCGTGACCATCAAGCAGTGGTCGCCCGAGATCCTGGCAACATTCGAGAGCACATGGAACGAAGTGGCCGCAGAGCTGGCATCCGAAGATGCATACTTCAAAGAAGTGTGGGACGATCTGCAAGAGTACCGCGCAGGCTACAAAACCTGGGGTAACTCGATCTACCTGCCACGCCCACGCAACTAATTGCGTCGCACTTTGAGCGCGCGGTAACGCGGGCCTAAAGCCAAAGACCTTGGGCCGGGCGATCCTGAAATAGCGGACCGCCCGGCCTTTTTTATCAGACCCCCTGCCATGCCCGCTTGAAAAAGAGGCATGCAAAACGGAGCAGACAGATGGAGAACCAAGAGCCCGTCGTGGCCATTTCCGACCCTGGTGAGGTTGGTCGTGCCGCGCACAACGCCGGTGACCGCGCCATCATCCAGATTTCGAATGTTTTTGCGTGGCTGTTCCCGATCCTGATGGTTGCCATCGTGGCGCAGGTTATCCTGCGGCAGTCCGGTTTTAACCAAGCGTGGTTGGATGATTTGCAGTGGTGGCTGTATGGTGCCGCCGTTCTGATCGCCATCGGTTATGCCGTGACAACCAATGGCCACGTGCGCGTGGACATCTTTTACGACAACTACGCCCCTGAAAAGCAGGCCAAGATTGATTGTTTTGGGTTGGTTTGGCTGTTTTTGCCATTTGTGATCCTGTGCTGGGATCTGACGGTCCATTACGCCATTGCCAGTGTTGCTGCGATGGAGGGATCCTCCAGCCCCAACGGCCTGCATAACCTGTGGATTTTGAAGTGTTTTATGAACGTGAGCTTCATTTTCGTGGGTGCTGCGGCGTGGTTCACTTATACCCGCCGGTTGGCCACCTTGTGTGATGCGGTTCTGTGGAAAAAGCTGTTCTATGCGTTTCCGTCGATCATGTTCTTGGTGAACTTGGCCGTCTATTACGCAAGCTGGTGGTTCATCTATTTCACCTCCGAGGAGGGAACGACCTTCCGCCAAGTGACCCGTGCCGACTATTTCGATGAGATCGAGTGGGGTCCGTTTGAGACCGCCCCTTCTGTCGCCATCGCGCTTGTCCTGACCCTTGTGCTGATTGGTGCCGCGCGCGCCATGGCCCCTAAATCGTAAGGCTCCAATATCATGGGTATCCTTGAAGTCCTGGGGGCGTTTATCACCCTCAACGAAATCGCCGTGCTGGCGATGTTCCTCACTTTCATCTTCCTGCTGTTTCGCGGTGTGCCGGTGGCGTTCGCGCTGGTGGGTGTATCGCTGATCTTTGTGCTGATCGCAGAGATTTTCCTTGATCCGTTCCGGTCCAATTTCCGCGATGTGATTGAGTTTGACCGCACGGGCATCGATTACCAACGCCTTGGCGCGCTGGGGTCGCGGCTGTTCGGTAATATCGTGCAGAACCCTGTGTTGGTCGCGCTGCCGATGTTCATCTATATGGGCCTGATGCTGGATCAATCCGGCGTGGCGCAGCGGATGATGCACGCGATGCAAAAGCTGTTTGGCGGGCTTAAGGGCGGTTTGTCCCTGACGGTTCTGCTGATCGGGATCATCCTTGCGGCTTCGACCGGGGTGATCGGCGCGTCGGTGACGCTGCTGGGTGTGATGGCCCTGCCTGCGATGATGAAGCAGAACTACTCCAAGCCCATTGCGACTGGAACGATTGCCTCTGCTGGCACGTTGGGGATTTTGATCCCGCCGTCGATCATGTTGGTGATCATGTCGGATCAGCTGGCCATTTCGCTGGGTGACTTGTTCATGGGGGCGTTGTTCCCCGGGCTGTTGCTGGGCGCGCTGTATATCACGTTCATCGTGGTGTTTGGCCTGATCTCGCCCAGTTCGATGCCTGCGCCCGAGAAAACCGATGAGGTTGGCTGGCCCGTGGTCAAGGAAGTGTTGCTGGCTGTTGTCCCGCCCATGTTCCTGATCCTGCTGGTGCTGGGTTCGATCTTTGCGGGTATCGCTACGCCGACCGAGGCCTCTGGTCTGGGTGCGTTTGGGGCGACGATGCTGGCGGTGCTGAACCGCAAGCTGAACTTCAAAGTCTTTGTTGAAGTCGCACGGTCCACTCTGAATACGGCGGGTTACATCGTGGGGATCTTCCTTGCGGCGAACTTCTTTGCCTTTGTTCTGCGTCGTTACGGCGGTGATGAGATCATCGAAAACCACATCTTGGGCATCTTTGATAACCCCTACATGATCGTGGCATTCATCCTGTTCCTCGTGTTCCTGCTGGGCTTCTTGCTGGACTGGATCGAGATCACGATCATCATCATGCCGTTGATGTTGCCGATCATTCAGGGCCTTGAGTTGGCTGTGCCGGGCTTTGGTCAGGTGCAAGACCCCGCTGTGGTGTGGTTCGCGATCCTTGTGGCGGTGACGTTGCAAACCTCGTTCCTGACCCCGCCGGTTGGCTTTGCGTTGTTCTACCTAAAGGGCGTGTGCCCTCCCGGTGTCTCGCTGAGCCATATCTACAAGGGCGTGATCCCGTTCGTTCTGTTGCAGTTGTTGGGGCTGGGCGTTGTGTTTGCCTTCCCCGCACTGACGACATGGTTGCCATCGGTGGCCTACGGAAACTAGCGCCAGCACCGATCTGATGAGACATGAAAACCGCGCCTTTCGGGGCGCGGTTTTTTCGTGGGCGCCGCCCTGCGACACGCCGTCCCTTTGGTCTTGAACCACCGATAGGATCACGCCATATCTGCCCCAAGCAAAGCGCGGACTGCCACCCGCGCGGCGTGCATTGGCCCTGGATCGGACGCCCGGGGCGTAAAATAAGAGGATACTCCTATGTGGAAACCTGCGTCTTATGCGCTGGCTTCGGCTGTTTGCCTTGGCCTTCTCACTCCCGCCACTGCCCATCACGATGGCGCGCACGCAAGTGCCGTCGCGGGGAATGTGACAAGCTCCGGCAAAGTCGGCATGAGCCACGGTGAACTGGCCGAGGCCAAGGTCGGTGATATCATGGTCACGAATGCGATGATCCGTGCAACCCCGCCCGCGGCGCCTGCCGCCGGTGGCTTTGTGACGTTGCACAATATGGGTGCAACGGATGACACGCTCATCGCCGCCCGTGTGGGTGCAGATGTCGCCGCTAAGGTCGAGCTGCACACCATGGAGATGGACGGCGACATCATGCGCATGTTCGAGGTCGAAGGCGGCATCGCGCTGCCCGCTGGTGAAATGGTCCAGCTGGTTCCCGGAGGGCTGCACATCATGTTCATGGGGCTGCCTCAGGGCCTAGACGCAGGTGTTAGCCACGATGTGACACTGGTGTTCGAAAACGCAGGTGAGGTCACATTGCCCTTTGCCGTGCTGCCTCTGGACCAAGTGCGCAAGATGATCGGCGCTGATGGTCACGGAAACCACGGCGACAAACACAACTAGCCAACCGCTCGGGAGGGCAGAGACATGTCGAAACGAATGTTGACGATCCTGTTGGGGCTGTCGGTTGGTGTGCTGGCGATTTCGGCAGGGCTGCTGTTGCGGGTCGTGTGGGATAGCCGCGCGGGTACGGGGACGGGCAGTTTGGCCACCTCGGTGGAGTTCGGCGCGCCGTTTTCACTGATGGATCACACAGGTGCCGAGATCACCGAGGCCGCATTCGTAGGCCAGCCAAGTTTGCTGTTCTTCGGGTTCACCCATTGCCCCGAAATCTGCCCGACCACGGTCTATGACATGGAAACATGGTTCCAAGACCTTGGCCCTGCTGCCGCAGATGTTGAAGCTTTTTTTGTGACAGTGGACCCAGAGCGGGACACGTCAGAGTTCCTGTCGGACTATTTGACGGCACAATCGGACCGGGTGACAGGCATCACGGGCACGCCCGAAGATGTTTGGGCTATGGCGCGTAGTTTGCGGGTCTATTGGCAGAAACGGCCTCTGGGCGATGGCGATTACACGCTCGACCACTTTGCGTCGATCTATGTGCTGGATGCGAATGGTAAGCTGTTCGAAAAGATCAGCTATGGCGAAGACGCGGACAGCGCAAAAGCGAAGATCATGGCGGCGGTGAGTGGCTAGACCCTACGGGTTGCGCCGCGCTTCGCGCGTCGCTGTGGATATTTAAAAACCAAAGAGGGGGGCGCTGCAGATTGTGGCGCCTCTTTTTCTTGAAGATTGAGCTTGGTCTGTCAGGCCCTCGCAGCGCGCAAGTCTCCGCTACGCCGGAGGGCCTTCCTTCTTCGGTTACGGTCATCGGCGTCCCCGCCTGTACCGCCCCGTCACCGTGAACCAACGATCTTAATAACGTGTTAAGGTTAATCGCTTCTTTGGTTCTTAAATATCCAAAATAGCGCTGAAGATGGGGCAACGTCCTCAATGTTTTGCGCGCGCAAGGTCCACTTCGCGGATGAACGCGGCCTTAGGTCGTGACGATTAAGGTTAGGTATGAATCGCTGTATGTCAGGGTAGCTCCAACGCGCTATGGTGAGCGCGTTGGACTTTTGTCTTTACTGTTATGGCTGCGGTGGCGCGATTTGGAACAGAGCCATGACGTCGCTCATGTCAGGCCCGCGCTCGCGGCCGGTGACGGCCTTGCGCAGGGGCATGAACAGTCCTTTGCCTTTGCGGCCTGTGGCTTCTTTGACGGCTGCGGTCCATGTGCTCCACGTCGTGTCGTCGTAGGGTGCGGAGGGCAGGAGGTCGAAGGCTGTCGCGACGAACGCGGCGTCTTCATCGTCTACGATTGGGGTCGCGCCGTTTTGGAACATCGCCCACCACGCGGCCATGTCCGCGCGGGTGGTGATGTTTTCACGCACGACGCGCCAGAACCGATCAGCCTGATCGCTGGGCACGCCGAGGCTGGCAATGTCAGAGGCCACGGCCTCTAGTGGCAATGACGCAAGGTGACGGGCCGTGATGGGGAAGAGGTCGTCCTCATCAAACTTGGTTGGGGCGGCGCCAAAGCGGGTCACGTCGAAGTTTTCCACCAGTTCCTCAACGGATGTGCGGAGCTCAAACGGATCAGACGAGCCGAGGCGTGCCATGTGCGACAGGAGCGCCATTGGCTCTACGCCGCGGGCACGCAGATCGCGCAGGGACAGTGTGCCCAACCGTTTGGAAAGTGCCTCACCCTGTGGGCCCGTCAGCAGCGAGTGGTGCGCAAAGTTGGGCACCGCGCCGCCGAGAGCTTCGATGATCTGGATCTGGGTCGCGGTGTTGGTGACGTGGTCTGAGCCGCGCACAACGTGTGTCACGCCCATTTCCGTGTCATCGACAACCGAGGCCAGTGTGTACAAGAACTGGCCATCGCCGCGGATCAGGACGGGGTCCGATACGGAGGCTGCGTCAATCGACATCTCACCCAAGATTTGGTCAGCCCACTCGATGCGGGTGTGGTCCAGTTTGAACCGCCAGACACCGTCGCCGCGTTCGGCGCGGAGGGCGTCTTTTTCAGCATCGCTTAGCGCGAGGGCTGCGCGGTCGTAGACCGGGGGCTTGCCCATGTTCAGTTGCTTTTTGCGCTTGAGGTCTAGCTCAATCGGCGTCTCGAACGCCTCATAGAACCGGCCCTTGGCGCGCAGGTCGTCGGCGGCGGCCACATAGCGTTCCAGCCGCGAGGATTGTGTTTCAACCCGGTCCCACGCCAAGCCCAGCCATTCGAGGTCTTCTTTGATCGCGTCGGCGAATTCGGGTTTGGACCGTTCGGGATCAGTGTCGTCGAGGCGCAGGATAAATGTCCCGCCCGCCTTGCGCGCGATCAGGTAGTTGAACAGCGCGGTGCGCAGGTTGCCGACGTGCAGGTAGCCCGTGGGCGAAGGGGCAAAACGGGTGGTGGTCATGGGGGACTCCTTTGGGCGGGGATGTGTCATGCGCGCGCGCCGATGTCCAGTGTCACGGCTTTGTGTGCGGATCTGGGGCGGGACTGTGCGGGCCGATGCGCTATGTGTGTTAAAAGACATTTATTAGGGAGAAACCCATGACAACTTTTACCCGTCGCCAAGCCTTGGCAGCCTCTGCTGCGTTACCCTTTGCGGGTGCGGGTGCAACCACTGTTGCTGCCCAAGGCATGACTGACAAGCTGGGCAATACGCAGCCCACGTTCCATCGCTTTGCCGTCGGCGAGATGGAAGTGACCGCCCTGTTGGGAGGCACCCGCACCGTTGAAGAGCCGCAGGGTATTTTTGGCATGAATGTCGATGAAAAGACGTTCTCTGAGGCATCGGCGCAGGCGTTTATCCCTGACGATAAGGTGCAGTTCTTTTTCAATCCAACGGTTGTAAACACGGGCTCAGAGCTGATCCTGTTTGACACTGGTTTTTCGGGTGAAGGGATATCGGACCTGTTGGAGCAGGCGGGATACAGTGCCGATGCGATCGATAAGGTCGTGATCACCCATACCCATGGCGACCACATCGGCGGATTGACCCGTGAAGATGGGACGCCGACGTTCGCCAATGCTTCGTACCTGACGGGGCGGGTCGAATTTGACACGATGTCCGGCACGGGGAACGAGGGTTTTGACGCCAAGGTCGCCCCCTTGGCCGACCAGATGACCTTTCTGGAGGAAGGCGGGGCCGTGGCGTCGGGCGTGACGGCGATGGCGATGTTTGGCCATACGCCGGGTCACATGGGTTACATGATCGAGAGCGCGGGGCGGCAGTTGCTTTTGACGGCGGATTTGGCCAACCACTATGTCTGGTCACTTGGCTATCCCGATTGGGAGGTGCGGTTTGACCGTGATAAGGCCGCGGCTGCCGCGACCCGCCGCACCATTCTGGGCATGTTGGCGGCCGACAAGCTGCCGATGCTGGGCTATCACATGCCGTTCCCCGGTGTCGGTTTCGTCGAGCCGCGCGATGATGGGTTCCGTTACACGCCCGCGACCTATCAGTTCATGCTTTAGGGCCTTTGGCGCTTTAATATTGAGGGCCAAGCTGCTGGGCGGCTTGGCCTTTTTTGTGCCCATTTCACGTGGCGACTGTGGCCGCTGTGTCAACGCGCCCGCGTATTGTAGTGGCACGCAAGGATGTAGACTTGGCACAGGCCCCTTGCACGGCCACAAAAGTCGTATGGAAATCCGGTCCGCCCTTATTGCAGGAGTGTTCGCCGTGGCATTTGGGCTAATGGCCCATGCGCTTGTGGGGCATGTGCCGTTTCCGTTTGGCGATGATTTCGCCTATGCGCCCTTGGCTGAATACAAAATGAACGACGCGCTGTTTGCCCGCGATGATCAGCTGCGGATGTTTGCCAACCACGCGCTTGTCTATGAATGGCTGTACTGGATGGGGCAAAACGGTCCGGGCCTTGGGCCTGTGTTTCATGCGGCGGTCATTGCGTTGGCGGTTGTGTGTTCGGGGGCGATGATGGCCGCACTTGGTGGGTTTGGCGCGCCGGTGATGGCCTTGCCGGTGGTGCTGGCGCTGGGGGTTTTGGGGTCACTAGACGGGTTGGGGCGCGGTGATTTTGGCGGCTTGATCGGCGCATTTTTCCACCACCACAATGTGGCTTTGGCCTGCGTGCTGTTGGCTGTTGTCGCCGCGTTGGGGCGGCGTGTTGGGGTGGCGGGCCTGTGTCTGGCGGGGGCTGCCTATGCCCAGCCGATGACCGCGATCCACGGGGCGTGGATTGTGGGGTTGGGGGTGTTGTTCGCGCAGCCGCGCGCCACGTGGAGGCTGGCCTTTGTGGCATTGATCGCGGCGTTGCCTGCGGTGTGGATTGTGGGGCGCGGGGTCTTGGCGGGTGGCGGGGCTGATGTGGCTCAGATCGACTTGATCACCGATGCCTACCGGTTTCGGGCGCCGCACCATTACGATCCGCTGTGGAGAGATATTGGAGTCACGACGCTGTATCTGTTGGCGGGTTGGATCGGTGCTGCGTTAATTGCGGGGGCGGACCGTTGGCTGGGACGTTTTGGTGTGGGTTTGATGGTGGCCTTTACAGTCCTGCATGCGGTGACGGTGGTGGTCTACAAGCTAGGGGTTGGCGAAACCTCGGCCCTGTTTATCCTAGATGCCAATCGCTCCACCCCGCTGGTGTTTGTGTTGGGGCCGGTGTTGGCAGTGGCGGGCATGTGGCGCGGGGGGGCGGGGCCCGCCAGCCTGAGCGGTGCGGTGGTTTTGGCGGCGATCATGGTTGTAAACGGCAGCGCGGCGGGGGCCGTGATGTTGGCAGCGGGGGTTGCGATATTGTTCATGCACCGGGCCGCGTGGGCCCCGCGCGCCGCGACAGTGGGTGCGTGTCTGGCGGTGCCGTTGGTGTTTCCGCCCGCGACCCTGCCGCTCTTTGTGCCCGCAGAGACCCGGGATGTACTGGCGCAAATCCGTGCGCAAACGCCCCAAGATGCGCTGTTCGTGATTCCTGTGGGGCTGTCATCGTTTAGGCACTATGCGCAGCGCAGCGCCTATGTGGATTTTAAGCTGTTTTCTGTTGCCCAGCCCGCGCAGGCGGCGTTGACGCGTGCGCGGATTGATCAAGTGTTGGCCCCGAGAGCCGAGCATGCCGAGGCCATCGGCTGGCCCGCGATTGCCCTATGGGATGAGGATCAGAGGCAGGCTGGCACGTGCGACGCGATGAGTGCGATCCTGCGGGCCACTGGGGCGGATTATTACGTGCGCGCAATGGCCCCCGAGGAGGTGCCGCCCACTTGCGAGGGGCTGGCGCGGCCCATCACGGGGGCCACCCTCGCGGTTTATGGGGTGGTGGAATAGGCGGGTCGGAACACCCAGAATTTGCACATCAAGTAGGTGGACGCCGGCACCGTGAGCGCCACAACGCCCATCGTGACGACGAACGGCGCGCCGATCCAGACGGTCATTGCCTGGGTGATGGACGACGACACCATGAGCCCCAAAATTGCGGTCGCAAGAAAGCGTGGCCCGTGAAACCCATGGCGTAGGGCCGTGTCGAACACCAAACGCCCGTGTCCAAAGTACGACAACAGCACGGCGGCGCAGAACCCGGCGGTATTGGCCATTTGTGGCGCGAACGTCAGGGCATGTGCCGCCACCAGCGCGACCCCCACATGGACGCCCGTCGCGAGCGCGCCAATACTGGCAAAGCGTGTCAGTTGTGCGGCGCGCATCAGTCGGGGTTGGCGGATAGGACCGCGCAGAGCGAGAGGCCAAAGGGCAGGGCAAGGCGGCCCACAAGGTGGCGTTCAGCCGCAAAAACACTGCGCAGCGCGCTGTTGATCATGGGGGTGGGCAGTGCATCATCGACGGCATCGCTGCGCAGGACTGATTTAATCGCACGGCCTGCCACGGCGACGGGGAACAGCGCGGAGTTGAAGTAAAAGCTGCGCTCTACCCGCAGGCCTGCGTCGTTTGCGACCGCCTTGAGGCTGTTGCGCGTGTAGCGGCGGTAATGGTGGTGGCATGCGTCATGGGCGGACCACAGCCATGGAAACGCAGGCACCGTCATCAGGATGCGCCCGTCTGCGGCGAGTTTTGTGCGCAGGGCAGCCAGTGAGGCTTGATGGTCCTCGACGTGTTCAAGGACGTCAAACAGGCCGATCAGGTCGAACCTTTCGGACGCAAATGGAAGGGGGCCGGGCAATGCGCCCTCAGCTACGGATACGCCGCTTTTCTGGGTGGCGGTCGCGCGGGCGTCGTGGTCCAGCTCAAACGCGCGCAGGGTGCCAAAATCGCTCAGCATGTTGAGGTTGCCGCCGGTCCCGCAGCCCGCTTCTAGGATGCGGGGAGCATCGGGCAGGTCGATCATTCGGTCAATCACGGTGCGGATAATGGTGCGGCGCGCGGCGAACCACCAATGCACTTCTTCTTGTGCGGCCATTCTTTCAAAAACTGCTCGATCCATTAGTTTTGTCCCCCGGGATTATGGATGGAACGCAGCACATAAAGGGGTCTCTCACGGACCTCCGAATAGATGCGCGCGATGTATTCGCCAACGATCCCGATGGCAAAAAGGTTGAGCCCGCCGAACATTAAGATGGTGATCATCGTAGAGGCGTAGCCCGGCACATCGATGCCCACGACAAGCGTGCGAAAGAACAAAACGGCCGCATAGAGAAAGGCCATGAGGGCCAATGTGCCGCCTGCGTAGGTCCAAATGCGTAGCGGTATCGTGGAAGATGAAAAGATCCCGTCGAGTGCGAAATTCCACAGCTTCCAATAGGTCCACGCGCTGGTTCCGGCTTGGCGTTCGGGGCGGTCAAAGGTGACTTCTTCGGTTTCGAAGCCGACCCAGCTAAAGAGGGCTTTGTTAAAGCGGACGCGTTCATTCATGTCGCGTAGAACGTCGACGACTTGGCGGTCCAACAGCCGAAAATCGCCCACGTCTTGGGGGATGCTGTGGTCGGCCAGTGCGTTGAAAACGCGGTAGAAGCCTTGGGCGGTCTTGCGTTTGATCCATGTGTCTTGGGTGCGATTGGCGCGGCGGGCGTTGACGATTTGTGCGCCCTTGGCCCACAAGTCCAGCATTTGGGGGATGACCTCGGGCGGGTCCTGTAGGTCGACGTCGATGGGGATGCAAACATCACCGCTGGCATGGTCGATGGCAGCGGAAAGCGCGGCCTCTTTGCCAAAGTTGCGCGACAGGTTGATCAGGTGGATATGAGGGTTGTCGGTCATGCGGCTGCGGATCACGAATTCGGTGGCATCGCGTGAGCCGTCGTTCACAAAGACCACTTCATAGTCGTAGGTGGCGTTGAGCGGCGCAAAGACGCGGTCGATTTCGGTTAGAAAGGCTGCGACTGCCTCTTGCTCGTTGAACACAGGGACCAGCAGTGAGACCAGCTTACGCGGGAGCGGCGCAGGGTAGGCCGGACGAAGTGTCGGTTGGTGCATGGTCATCGGTCTGTCCCCGGTTTGTCGCTATGTGACGTTTCTGAGTATGGGGCGGAATCCGGCTTTTATTTGTCTCAAGCGGGCCGTTTGTAGGGATATGTTGGGTGGAACAGGGGGGCGTGCGCCTCACTTTGGCCATTCGCTGCGGCTAGACAGGGGCATGTTTGACAAAAGCGATATGTCTGTGTTGGCGGTGGGTTTTGTGGCTGTGGCCTTGGGGCTTGCATTGGTGGATGCGAGGCAGCCCTTTGCGGGACCGCCTGTTGATGTGGCCACAGCTGATCTGCCGTTGGTTGCCGGGGGTGTGCCACTTGGGGCTGCGCCGCGGCAGGTGGATATTGCGAACGTTTCGGTCGATCTGGGTGCGGGCTTTGCGGCTGAAATCCTTGACAGTTACGTGCTGACGGGACGGGTCGTGACGCGCAAACCATATCGGTTTGATGCGGTGTCAAAGGTTTCTCCGCTGGATTTGGGGATAATTTACGGAGAGTTGCTAGACCCTGAATATGACGACCGGGTGCGGTATCGTACGGGCCCGCGGATGATCTGGTTTCAGGCGGATGACAACCGGACGATGCCCGATGACTGGGAAGATTTGGTCACGAACAATCATTTGATCCCGATTGATGCAGCCGTCAAAGCTGCACTGATGGCGGTTGAGGTGGGGCAAGCTGTTCAGATACGTGGCTATTTGGTGAGCGTGACAGGGGGTGGCCTGCGCCCTTGGCGGTCATCGCGGGTGCGCAGCGATGGGTTTCCTGCGGGGTGTGAGATTATTTTGGTGCGGTCCATGACGGTGCTGCCGCAGGTGGATGCGGAGCAGTACGGCCACGTCATCCCTAAGTAAAAACGCCGCGCCCTGTCGGGGGCGCGGCGCATGTTTCGTGGGTTAGGAGTTGCCGGCCACGAGATCAGGCCAGTTGATATCGCCTTGGGTTATAAAGCCTGCGCGGTCCTTATCCCAGCGACGCTGAACGCCGCGGTTAAAGTTGAGGTAAAGCTTGTCGTCTACGATGGCCCAACGCTCTGGCTCGGTGGAGGCAAGGCTGTTTTTCTCACCCACGGCCCATGCGCAATAGCCGCCATATTGGGGCGCGTAGGCGGTGGGGTCAGCGGCAAACAGATCGCGGTTTTCAGCAGAGGAAAACTGCCACGTCGCGCCTTGCCAGTCGTGGGTGAATTCAGCGGAACCTGCAACGGGCTTGCCCATGGTGAAATAGGCCACAGTGTCGGTGCCGTCGATGGCGACCCCGTCAGAGGTTTTGTAGATCAGCCCGCCCAGATCACCGGTGTCAGCGATGACAGATTGGATGCCGTAAACAGTGGCGAGAGAGGCTGCTGAAGCGATAAGCAAAGTGCGACGCGTGAGAGGCATAGGGATGTGTCCTTAAAGAGAAATCAAATGACATGTGTCGTTGATCCCTAAATGCCCTTGGCTGGGGCAGGAGACAAATCACCTATGCTCACGGGTGCGTGTGTGTGTCGGGGGTGGGCGGCAGATCGTTGTGTGACCTGCCGCCTTGATTGCGTGTGTTAGATCTCTGCCAAGCGGGCAAGGGCGGCGCGCACCACCTCGGCCTCACCCTCACGGGCGGTCAGATTGGCGCGGGCTTCTTCAACCACTTCGGCAGGGGCCGAAACTGCGAACTTGGGGTTATTGACCCGGCCTGACAGGCCCTTGATCTCTTTGTCCAGCTTGCCGAGGTTTTTTTCAAGCCGGCCGCGTTCTTTGCCGACGTCGATGATGTCCTTCAGTGGCAGGGCAAAGCTGGCGGCACCCACGGCGACCGAAATCGCGCCTTTGGGTGCCGTGTCGGCGTCCGTCAGGCTTTCGATCCGGGCCATGCGATCGATCAGCGCCTTGTTGTTGGTGTAGGCTGCGCGTGCAGTGGCGTCGGCCTCAAGCCGGACCACGGGGATATAAAGCCCGGCGGGGACGTTCATTTGTGCCCGTGCCGAGCGGATGCCTTCGATGAAGCCGATGACCCAGTTCATTTCGGCATCGGCTTGGGGGTCGACGGCCTCGGCCCCGATGGTGGGCCACGCGCCGTGCACACACATCGTGTCGCGCTGGGCGGTTTGGGCCCAAAGGTCCTCGGTGATGAAGGGCATGATGGGGTGCAGCATCAAGATGGATTGATCCAGCGCCCAAGCGAGGGTGGCTTGGGTCTCCGCCTTGGCGGCGGCATCATCGCCCTGTAATAGGGGTTTGGAGAATTCGACGTACCAATCGCAGTAAGTGCCCCAGACAAAAGCATAAAGTGCGTTGGCAGCATCGTTGAAACGGTAGTCCGCAAGGGCCGCGTCTACGGCTTCGCGGGTACGGCCGACTTCGCCGATGATCCATTTGTTGAGGGTGGCCTCGGGCATGGGCTGGGCTGTTTTGGGGGCGGCGTCCGCGCCTACGGCTTCATACAGTTCTGCAAAGCGGGCAGCGTTCCAGAGTTTGGTGCCAAAGTTCCTGTAGCCCTTGATCCGTTCCATATCCAGCTTGAGCACACCGCCCAAAGCCGCCATCGCCGCACTTGAGAACCGCAGAGCGTCGGCCCCGAATTCGTCGATCACGTCCAGCGGGTCGACGACGTTGCCGACGGATTTGGACATCTTCTTGCCCTTGGCGTCGCGCACCAGCCCGTGCAGGTAGACCTCGTGGAAAGGGATTTCATCTACGACCGCGAGTTGCATCATCATCATCCGGGCGACCCAGAAAAACAGGATGTCTTGACCGGTGACGAGGACGGATGTGGGGAAATATTTCTCCATCTCGGGGGTGGGTTCAGGCCAGCCGAGCGTGCCGATGGGCCACAAGCCGGAGGAGAACCATGTATCGAGGACGTCGGGGTCGCGGGTGAGGGCAACACCGTCGCCGGCTTGGGCCTGTGCTTCGGCCTCGGTCGTGGCGCAGTATTGGTTGCCGTCGGCGTCGAACCAAACCGGAATTTGATGCCCCCACCACAGCTGGCGTGAGATGCACCAAGGTTCGATGTTTTCGAGCCAGTGGTAATAGGTTTTCTCGCCGCTTTCGGGCAGGATTTTGACGGTGCCGTCGCGGACGGCGTCCAGCGCGGGGGTGACGATCTGCTCGGCGTCAACGAACCATTGGTCCGTCAGCATAGGCTCAATCACAACCTTGGAACGATCCCCAAAGGGCTGCATGATGGGCTTGTTTTCGACCATGGGGATTGTGCGCGTTTGCTCGGCACCATCCTCATCGGTGAAGGTCTCGGTTGTCATGACCGCAAGGCCCTCGGCCGTGATGGCGGCAACAACCGCGTCGCGGGCGGCGAACCGATCCATGCCGCGATACTCTTCTGGTACGAGGTTGAGGGTGTCGGTTTCGCTTTCGGTTAGCGTGCGCTTACCATCAGCGACCTCCTGGGCGATGGCGGCACATTCGGCGTAGGGGGCGCCGTCGGCACGCATCGCGGCCTTGGTGTCCATCAGGCGGTAACATGGGATGCCGCCGCGCTTGGCCACGCCGTAGTCGTTGAAGTCGTGCGCGCCGGTGATCTTTACCGCACCCGAGCCGAAATCGGGATCAGGGTATTCATCGGTGATGATCGGGATCAAGCGGCGGTGTTCTTTGGGTCCGACAGGAATTTCGCAAAGTTTTCCGACGATTGGCGCGTAACGTTCATCCGATGGATGGACAGCGACCGCACCATCGCCCAGCATCGTTTCTGGCCGTGTGGTTGCGATTGAAATGTAGTCACGCTTCTCCCGCAGGGTGACGTTTCCGTCCTCATCCTTTTCGACGTATTCATAGGTGGCACCGCCCGCGAGGGGGTATTTGAAGTGCCACATGTGGCCGGCCACTTCGATGTTCTCAACCTCTAGGTCCGAAATCGCGGTTTCGAACTTGGGGTCCCAGTTGACCAAGCGTTTGCCACGATAAATCAGGCCTTTGTTGTACATCTCAACAAAGACTTTGATGACCGCGTCGTGGAAGTTCTGCTCACTTGGGTCGGGGTCACCGGGGGCGCCGCCCATTGTGAATGCTTCGCGGTCCCAATCGCAGGAGGCGCCAAGACGCTGTAGCTGGCCAATGATCGTGCCGCGCGATTTTGCCTTTTGCTGCCAAACGCGCTGCAAAAATGCGTCGCGGCCCATTTCGGCACGGGTGGGTTCGCCGTTTTCGGCCATCTCACGCTCGGTCACCATTTGTGTGGCGATGCCTGCGTGGTCCGTGCCGGGCTGCCAAAGGGTGTCAAAGCCCTGCATCCGCTTCCAGCGCACAAGGATGTCTTGCAACGTGTTGTTGAACGCGTGCCCCATGTGCAGCGAGCCGGTCACGTTGGGGGGTGGGATTACGATGGAAAAGCTGTCCTTGGCCCCGTCCCAATTGGCGCCAGCGACAAAGCATTTCTCGGCCAACCACTTGGCGGAAATGCGGGCTTCGGCCTCAGCAGCATTGAACGTTTTTTCCATCGACATCGGGCTCTTTCCTCTCGGTTTCGGGTGGCAAATAGCGCAACCGCGAAGGCGTCACAAGGCGCTGGTCCGGCTCCGGGGGTGCTGTGTGAAGGGTGGGGGTGGTTTGGAGAGCGGTTTTGCGGTGCGGTCCCCTGCCGTGTGGATCCGTTTGCGGCATTATTCCCTGCCGATCCGCGTCGGGATCGTTGGTGGCACTTGTCCCATTGCACAAACACAAGGTTTTTGCGCCAAAGCTGGTCGCCGCGCTGGACTTCCCCGCGTGCTTTCCTACTGTCACAAACAACGCAGGAGGAACGTTCATGAGCGGATTTGGAACCAGTCAAGCGATGCGCCGGGTCGAGGACCTGAGATTGTTGACCGGGGGCGGCCAGTATGTCGATGACATCGCCCCGCGTGACGCGCTGTTTGGGTTTGTGTTCCGGTCCTCGGTGGCGCACGGCGAGATTACCATGCTGGACGTAAGTGCGGCCCGCGCAGCGCCTGGTGTGATCATGGTTTTGACGGCGGATGATTTGGCCGCGGCGGGGCGTGACACCGCCATGAGCGCTTCGATCATTAAGAACCGTGATGGTGTCAAAGGTGCCGCGCCCAAGAGGCCTTTGCTGGCGGAAGGGCGCGTGCGGTTCGTGGGCGAGCCCGTGGCCTTTGTGGTGGCTGAAACGCTGGACCAAGCCAAAGCGGCCTCTGAGATGATCGAGTTTGATGTTGAAAGCCTGCCCGTCAAGTTGGACGTGGCCCCGGGCGGTGGGGTGGACCTGCACGCCGAGGCGCCCGGTAACGTTGCCTATACTTGGGAAACGGGTGATGCTGAGGCGGTGGACCGTGCCTTTGAGGCGGCGGCGCATGTCGTCGAGCTGACCGTGGATGACACGCGCATCATCGCCAATTCGCTGGAGCCACGCGGCTGTTTTGCCGAGCTTGAGGATGGCGGCATCCACGTTTGCGTGAACGGGCAGGGGGTCTGGGGGCCGCGCGACGACATCGCCAAGTTTCTTGGGTTCACCAAGGATGAGGTCCGCGTCACCAACCCTGATGTTGGTGGTGGGTTTGGGATGAAGGCCATGAGCTATCCCGAGACGTTTATCGTGGCCCATGTGGCCCACGCGCTGGGCCGGCCCGTGCGCTGGATGGCGGAACGCACCGAAAGCATGCTGTCGGACAACGCAGGTCGCGACCTGATTTGCACCGCCCGTCTTGGGTTTGATGCCGATCATAAGTTGACAGCCTATAGCATGGATTCAGTGGCGAACTTGGGGGCCTATAATTCGGGCTATGCGCAGTTCATCCAGTCGGAGTTGTTCGCAAAGGTACTGCCGGGCGTGTACGATGTGCGGGACGTGTTTATGCGTAACGTGGGCGTTTACACGAACACCACGCAGGTGGATGCGTACCGTGGCGCGGGGCGGCCCGAGGCTATTTATGTGCTGGAGCGGGCGATGGATTATGCCGCGCGCGAGTTGGGTGTGGACCCGCTGGCGTTGCGCCGCAAATCGTTCATCCCGAGCGACAAGTTTCCCTACACCAGTGCCGTGGGTGAGATTTATGACGTCGGTGATTTTGACCGTGTGCTGAGCCGTGCCGAGCAAGAGGCCGATTTGGCGGGCTTTGCTGCCCGGCGCGCGGTCTCTGAGGCGGAGGGCAAGCTGCGCGGTGTCGGGCTGTGCTATTACATCGAGTCGATCCTTGGGAACCCAGAGGAAACGGCAACGGTGGCCTTTGAGGAACCGGGGATTGCGACGCTGTATGTGGGCACCCAATCGAACGGGCAGGGGCATGAGACAGTCTATAGCCAGTTCGTATATGAATGGCTGGGAATACCACCCGAGAACGTCAAGATCGTTCAGGGCGACAGCAAGCGCATCGCCAAGGGTGGCGGCACGGGTGGATCACGCTCAGTCACCACACAAGGCACTGCGACCAAGGCCGCATCCGAGGCAGTGGTCGCGCGGTTCACGCCCTTTGTGGCGGACCTGCTTGAGGTCGATGCGGATACCGTCAGCTTTGGAGAGGGCAGCTTCCGCTCGGACGGGTCCAATCGGGTGATGACGGTGCTAGAGGCCGCAGATGAGGCGCGCGCTGCGGGCCGCGACGATCTATTGCGCACCTCTGAGACGACAACCTTGCCCGGGCGCAGCTTTCCCAACGGGTGCCACGTGTGCGAGTTGGAAATCGACAAAGACACCGGGGTTGTGACGGTGGAAAAATACACTGTGGTTGATGATTTCGGAAACCTGATGAACCCAATGCTGGCGGAAGGGCAGGTGCATGGCGGTGTGGCGCAGGGCGTGGGCCAGTGCCTTAGTGAGGCGGTTGTCTATGACGAAAGTGGTCAATTGCTCACGGCGACTTTCATGGACTACGGCATGCCGCGCGCCGATAATCTGCCCATGATTGCGTTTTATTCCGAACCTGTGCCCTCGACCGCCAATGTGTTGGGTATGAAGGGCTGTGGAGAGGCGGGCACCGTGGGCGCGATGGCTGCAGTTGGCAACGCGGCCCTTGATGCGCTGTGGCCGCTGGGCCTGCGAAAGGTAGATATGCCGTTCACGCCTGCACGCATGTGGGCCATGCTGCGGGAGGCTGAGGGGCGCGCGATTGCGGCTGAGTGACAGGTTCCGCGGCTGGCTCAAGACGCGCCACGCCCCAAGCGCCGAGGGCCCGCCCGAAGCGCAAATCCATGTCGTGTTGCTTGATGGGACAATGTCGTCGCTGACACCGGGGCTGGAGACCAACGTGGCGCGCATTTGGCGGCTGCTGCAAGAGGTGCCTGGATTATGCCTGTACTACGAGCCGGGGATCCAGTGGCGCGGCTGGCGCCGGGGCCATGAGGTTATGGCGGGTGTGGGGATTAACCGCCAGATCAAGCGCGCCTATGGGTTTTTGGCGCAGCGGTACCACCCCGGTGACCAGATTTACTTTGTCGGTTATTCGCGTGGCGCCTATGGGGTGCGCGCCTTGGCCGGACTGATCAACCGTATTGGGCTATTGCGGGCGGATGCGGTGACCCACGCGCGGCTAGAAGAGGTATATGAGCTATACCGGCACCGCCCAGACAGCGCCGAGGCGCGGGCCTTTTCGGCAGAGTATTGCGTGCCCAAGGTTCAGATTGATGCGGTATGTGTGTTTGACACCGTCCGCGCGCTGGGCATTCGCTGGCCACTGGTTTGGCGGTTCGCGCCTGCAGTGCATGAGTTTCACTCAAACGTTTTGGGGCGGTCGGTGCGGCGCGGGTTTCATGCGCTTGCGATGGATGAAACCCGACTGGCCTATGCCCCGCAACTGTGGGAGGTGCCTGAACACCGATTGGATGATGTCGAACAGGTTTGGTTTCGGGGCAGCCACGGCGATGTGGGCGGCCATATCGGAGAATTTGCGCCCGCGCGCGGTTTGGGCAATGTACCGCTGGTGTGGATGTTGGAGCGTATGGAGGCCACCGGGCTGCCGCTGCCTGCGCAGTGGAGCCGTCGGTTTCCGCAGGATGCCACCGCGCCTTCAGCGGGTAGCACACGTGGATTTGGCAAGTTTTTCCTGGCGCGTCGTCGGCGCGTTTTGGGGCGTGATCCGTCAGAGGTCGTTCACCCCTCTGCCGAGGCGAGCCTGCCGCGCGGGGTGAGTTTGCCGTTGTTAGAAACCGTTACCAGCGGTGAGCCTGATGCTCAGGGCGGAATGTGAGTATTTCCTGAAAAAAGGAGCGCCGGGTTTTGGACGTCATGCGCCACATCGACCTTTATTGTGAGCGGATGGGCCCTGCGTTTTGGGCGGAGCCGATCAATGCACTGACCAACGGCGCGTTTTTGGTGGCCGCTTTGGTGATGTGGGCGCGCGCGCCTCAGCCGGCTTGTCGGGTTTTGTCCACGATTTTGGCCGCGATTGGGGTGGGGAGCTTTTTGTTTCATACCCATGCAACTGTTTGGGCGATGATTGCGGATGTTGCGCCGATTGGGCTGTTTATCTTTGGGTATATTTGGGCCGCGCATCGTTACTTTTGGGGGCTGTCGTGGATGTGGGCGGGTGTGAGCGCGCTTGGGTTCTTGCCATTTGCGGCGGTTTTGACGCCTGTGTTTTCTGCCGTGCCGTTTTTTGAGGTCTCGGCGGGGTATTGGCCGGTGGCTTTTCTGATTGCGCTTGAAGCATGGGCCTTGCGCCGGCGGTTGCCGCGTGTGTCTGTTGGCATGGCTGTGGGGGCCGGTTTGTTGGCTGTGTCGCTGACAGCCCGGTCAGTTGATATGGCCGTTTGCGCCGCCATTCCGGTCGGTACGCACTTTCTTTGGCACCTGTTGAACGGGCTTATGTTGGGTTGGATGATTGAGGTTCTGCGTCGCCACCTTGCAGAGCGGCCAAGCGCTGGATAAACGGGGGCGAAACGAGGCCAAACAGATGCAAAGGGGCGCCAATGTCCATCGATATTGAAACCGCACGCAAGGTGGCGAAGCTCGCCCGGATCGCCGTGCCCGAAGAGCGCCTTCCGGCGCTTGCTGGTGAATTCAACGCAATCCTCGGCTTTATTGAGCAGTTGAATGAGGTCGACGTTGACGGCGTGGAGCCCATGGTGTCGGTGACGCCCATGCGTCTGCCTCGGCGTGTCGATGTGGTGACGGATGGCAGCCAGCAAGAAGCCGTTTTGGCCAACGCGCCTGATGCGCGCGAAGGGTTTTTTGCTGTGCCGAAGGTGGTGGAATAATGTCTGATCTTAACACGATGACGATTGCGCAGGCACGTGATGCTTTGCGCGCGGGCGAGACCACGAGTGCTGAGCTGACGGATGCCTGTTTGACCGCGATTGAAGCCGCAGGTGAGCTGGGGGCCTTTGTGCACAACACGCCTGACGTGGCGCGCGCGCAAGCGGCCAGCGCGGATGCGCGGATTGCCGAGGGCGATGCGCCCAGTTTGTGCGGTATCCCACTTGGGATCAAAGACCTGTTTTGTACCAAGGGTGTTCCCAGCCAAGCCGCCAGCCGTATCCTTGAAGGGTTTAAGCCCGAGTATGAGAGCACGGTATCTGGCCAGTTGTTTGACCGAGGCGCTGTGATGCTGGGCAAGCTGAACATGGACGAATTCGCCATGGGCTCCAGCAACGAGACATCCGTTTACGGCAATGCGGTGAACCCGTGGCGCGCGGGCAATTCGGACGCGGCTTTGACGCCGGGCGGCTCCTCGGGGGGCTCTGCCTCTGCGGTGGCGGCTGACTTGTGTTTGGGGGCCACGGGGACTGATACGGGTGGCTCGATCCGCCAGCCTGCGGCGTTCACTGGGATTGTGGGCATCAAACCGACCTATGGGCGCTGCTCGCGTTGGGGTGTTGTGGCGTTTGCGTCTTCGCTGGATCAGGCAGGGCCGATGACCAAAACCGTGCGCGACGCTGCAATCATGCTGGAAGGCATGTGTGGCCATGACGCCAAGGACAGCACCTCTGCCGATCTGGCTGTGCCGGATTTTGAGGCCGCTTTGACGGGAGATATTCGCGGCAAAGTGATCGGTATTCCCAAAGAATACCGGATGGACGGTATGCCCGCTGAGATCGCGAAGCTGTGGGAAGACGGCACTGCGATGCTGCGCGATGCAGGGGCGGAAATCCGTGATATCTCATTGCCGCATACGAAATACGCGCTGCCTGCGTACTATGTGATTGCACCGGCTGAGGCGTCTTCGAACCTTGCGCGGTATGACGGGGTGCGCTTTGGTCACCGTGCGTCACTGGCGCAGGGCGATGGCATTACCGAGATGTACGAGAAAACCCGCGCCGAAGGCTTTGGGGCCGAGGTGCAGCGCCGCGTGATGGTGGGAACCTATGTGCTGTCAGCTGGTTTTTACGATGCTTATTATAACCGTGCCCGTCGTGTGCGCGCGCTGATCAAGCAAGACTTTGATACGGTCTTTGCCGCCGGTGTTGACGCGATCTTGACGCCTGCCACGCCTTCGGCCGCGTTTGAGTTGGGCCGCAAGGTGGATGATCCCGTTGAGATGTACCTCAACGACGTGTTCACCGTGACGGTGAACCTAGCGGGGCTGCCAGGGATTTCGGTGCCAACGGGCTTGGATGAAAAAGGCTTGCCGCTTGGCTTGCAACTGATCGGGCGGCCGTGGGAAGAGGCGGATTTGCTCAATACCGCTTATGCCCTTGAGACGGCGGCCGGGTTTGTGGCCAAGCCGCAAAAATGGTGGTAGGCTCGCGCAAAAGACGTGAGGCGAAAATGCGCAGTATAGTGTTGAGTGTGTCAGTGTTGGCCTTGATGGCCTGCACGCCGCCCGTGCCCGAAAGTGGTGTGGGTTTTGACACATTGGGGCGCAGTGAGCGGGAGCAGCAGTTGCAGACCGGGATCGCGCCGCAACCAACAACCGTTCTGCCGCCGGTGGCGGGTGCAACGGGTGACACGGCCGCGCAAATAGCGGCTGAGGCGACAGACGCCTTGGCCGATACCGCACCCCAAACGGCGCCGGTGTTAAACCGAAACAACCCCGAGATCAGCCAAGAACAGGATTTTGAGGTTGTCGCCGCGGAGCGCGATATCGCAGCCGATGCTGCCCGTATCGAAGCGGCGCGTCAGCAGTTCCAACTGGTCCAGCCCAAAGAGTTGGAGCCTGTCGGCGACACTGGCCCGAACATTATCCAATACGCACTGAGCGCAAGCCACCCTGTGGGCCAAAAGATGTATCGTCGCGGCAACCCATTTGCCGCCGCCCGGCTGGAGGCCAAATGTGCGGGATACCGCACTGCGGATGTGGCGCAGGAGCAATTCCTCGCGGCAGGTGGACCGAGCCGAGACCGGCTGGGACTGGACCCAGATGGTGACGGCTATGCTTGTGGTTGGGACCCGGCTGCGTTTCGCGATTTGGTGCGCAACTGACAGGCATGCGAAGTCCGAACTTTGGGCCGCGCAAGGATGGGCTGCGGCCAGACCTGATCATTATTCATTATACGGCCATGGCGTCGGCTGCGGGGGCAATTCGGCATCTGTGCGACCCGGCGGCCCAAGTATCTGCGCATTATGTCATTTGCAGTGCAGGCCAAGTGACGCCGTTGGTAGATGAAGCGATGCGTGCGTGGCATGCGGGTGCGGGGGCTTGGGGCGGTGAGACGGATGTCAATTCTCGTTCGATCGGGATTGAGTTGGCGAATGACGGGTTTCAGCCCTTTTCCGAGCCGCAGATGACCGCGCTAGAAGATCTCGTGCAAGGGATCATGGCGCGCTGGGATGTGCCACCAGAAGGCGTGTTAGGGCATTCAGATGTGGCGCCGGGGCGCAAGATTGATCCGGGCCGTCGGTTCGACTGGCTGCGTTTGGCGCGGCAGGGATTAGCCGTTTGGCCAAAGCCCGGTGCGCCGGGGGATTGGCAGCCCGATCTGCACCGTGCTGGGTATGCGGCTGATACGGAGCCTGAGGTTTTGTTATCGGCAATGCGGCTGCGGTTTCGCCCGGGCGCGGTAGGGCCGGTATGCGATGCGGACCGGGCTATTGCGGCGGGTTTGGCTGCACAGTTTCCCGCGCGGTGCGCTCGGCGCGCCTAGGGTGTTTGCACGAAAACATGGGCGGCATGACGGTTGGGGCTTGCGCAAGGCCCGCCCGAGCGCGTAGCGAGAACCCGCGCGGAGGGTCGGATGATCGCGGCGCGTATTGCACCGAGAATTGCACGGTGCCGTGTTTTCAGTGGATCAGATGGTCCATCGAACCTGCGGCCCTTTGGATTTTGCGTGCAAGACGTGCCGAGGAAAGTCCGGACTCCACAAGGAAACGGTGCCGGGTAACGCCCGGGCGGAGCAATCCGACGGAAAGCGCCACAGAAAATAGACCGCCCGAGCGTGCTCGGGTAAGGGTGAAACGGTGGAGTAAGAGCCCACCGCCGCGCTGGTAACAGGGCGGGCATGGCAAGCCCCACTGGGAGCAATGCCAAATAGGAACCGCGCGCCGAGGCAACTCGGCGGGGCCCCTTGGCCCCAGCAGGTTCGGGTTGGCAGCTAGAGGCGTCAGAGCAATCTGAGGTCAAGAGGAATGGTCATCTCGAGGGTCCTTGCGACCCTTAGACAGAATCCGGCTTATAGGCCCTCCGCGCATTTTCCGCTCTTTAGCACCAAGAGGAAGGTAAGTTTCCCTTGCGTCCCCTGGGGTTGATTGAATTTACACGCTGTGGCTACAGTTCTTTACCCGCATATCCTGTGGGTAGAAGGGTACGTCTATGAGTGACATCGAGCCCCCAGATGCGCAGAGCCCATGGCAAGTTGCGCCAAGCAGCGCACAAGAGGCGCTGGAACGTATCCGTCGGTTTGGTCCGTCCTTCACCCTCGCGTTTTTCCGAAATAGCCCGGACTCGGTTTCGTTGCTCTCGGCGGGTGGGGTGATCGAGTACATGAACCCTAACGGCCTTGCGATTCTTGGATTTGATCGCAGCGATGAGATTGCGGGGCTCAGCTGGGTGACGCTCTGGCCATCTGACACACGAGCTGAGGTTTGGGCCGCATTGGGCCAAGCCAAGAGTGGTGTGCCCGCGCGCTACGAGTCGACTTTGGGCTATTTGAACGCTCCAGAGTTCCGCTGTGCGATCACTTTGTCGCCGCTGATGGCGCCTGATGGTCATGTTGACGCGCTTCTGGCGGTCGTTCGCAGTCAATAGCGCGCAAACGGGCGGAACTGCGCGCTTTGCGGTTGACAGCCCCCCGCGACCGAGTAAAAGCGAGGCTCAAGTTTTTGGGCGGCATGTGTCCGCCCCTCGATCCTCTGGAGACTGACCATGGCGAAGCCGACCACAATCAAAATCCGCCTGAACTCCTCGGCGGGGACTGGCCACTTTTACGTGACCAAGAAAAATGCGCGCACGATGACCGAAAAAATGGTCGTACGTAAGTATGACCCCGTTGCGCGCAAGCACGTCGAATACAAGGAAGGCAAGATCAAGTAAGATCGCCTAACCCTGACAAAACAAAGCCGGTCGCGCAGCCTCTGCGTGGCCGGTTTTTTTGTTCCAATTCACCTTCCGCGCTTGGCCCTTTATTTCGGGCTCTTGGTTTGCGCTGGCCTCTCGATGCCAAAGGTGGATGCTATATGACCCTCTCTCTCAGACCCGCACAGCCCAGCGATGCGCCGCGTGTGACGGCATTGCTCGCGCAGAGCTACCCTGTGCTGCTGGCGCCGGATTATCCGGCCCAGACGCTGGATGCGGTGCTGCCTGCAATCACGCGCGCACGCCCATCGCTTTTGGCGGGAAAAACCTATTTCCTGTTGGAGGAGCAGGGCGCATTGCGGGCCGCTGGTGGTTGGAGCGATACGGACCCGTGGGGCGGGGCCTGCGCCCCAGAAACGGCCCATATCCGCCATGTCGTGACCGCGCCTGGCCATGTGAGGCAAGGGCTTGGGCGGCGGCTTATGACGGGTATCTGTGCCGATGCCCGCGCGCAGGGGATTACGCGGTTCGAGTGCTATAGCACCCTCACGGCGCGGCTATTCTACGCCAGCTGTGGCTTTGAGGAGGTGGCTGCCGTGGTGATGACCTTGGGGCGTGGTGTTGAATTCCCTGCGGTCCACATGAGGCGGATTTGCGCGCCGCTTGCTTGATAGTATTGCATGAAAAAGGCCGCCCCGAAGGGCGGCCTGATGTCTGTCAGCAAGGAAGAATGTCTATTCTTGCTGTCCCATGAACATGAGTAGGAACTGGAACATGTTCAGGAAGTTGATGTAGAGGCTGAGCGCGCCGTCAGATGCGGCTTTGTCCAACCACTCCTGATCGCCGTGTGCGGCGTGTGCCACATACTCAGACTTCAGGCGTTGTGTGTCATAGGCTGTCAGACCGGCAAAGATCAGCAGACCGATGGCCGAGATTGCCATCATCATTGGGCCGGACTGCAGGAACATGTTGATGACCATAGCCACCAGCAAGCCGATTACGCCCATCACAAGGAAGGTGCCCATACCGGACAGGTCTTTCTTGGTGGTGTAACCCCACAGGCTCAGGCCTGCGAAGGCGATGGCCGTTACCAGGAATGTCTGCACGATCGAAAAGCTTGTGAACACAAGAAAAACTGAGCTGAGCGAAAGGCCCATAAAGGACGCGAATGCAAAGAAGCCGAGCTGCACTGTTGCCGCGTTGGCACGCCGCATCAGGGCCCCCCAACCGAGGAACAAGAACGCCAGAGGCGCGAGCATGACCACCCAACGCAGGGGCGTTGTGTAGATCAATGCGCCAAAGCTGTTGAGCATTGTCCCGTTGCCCATCTGCACAACCGCCTGGCTTGGGTCGGATGTGACAGTCAGGGTCGAGATGGCCCATGCAGCGGCAGCCGTGATCAGCATGCCGATCGACATGGTGCCGTAGACTTTGTTCATGTGGGCGCGCAAGCCGGTGTCGATCTCGGCCGCGCGAGCGCCGGATACACCGGACCGCAGGGTCTCAAATTGTGCCATGGAACTCCTCCAAGCGTTAAGGTTCACGACAGGCGCACGTATTGCGCCGCGCTTAGGCACAATATCGGGTCAAGCGGCGGGCTTTTCAAGCGCTTCGGCCTCTCAAGGCTCTATGTTTTGATTGTTTTTTTCAATCAAACGGCGGGGTTTGTCTCGAAAGAGGCTTTCGCCGCCGGCTTAGTGCTCATTGTTGCCAATGAGAGGGCACATCCCAGAGGGGGCGCGCGGCCTCGGCCCGGGCTTGATCACGGGTAACGCCAATGTCTGCAAGCTGACGTGCATCCATTTTTGCGAGCGCGCGACGCTGCCGCCAGAGGGCGAGATAATTCATGAACCCAAACGCGCGGTTCCGCGATGGAGCAAATGAAGTGGGGGAGGAGCAAGAGAAGTCGACCATCGGAGAAACCTTTCCATTTTGTGTTGAGATGCTGATCATCAATTTCATTTGTTGATGTATATGGCGTGGTTCGCTACATTTGAAAAACGAATGATTGTGAACTGACCCATCAGGAAGCGTGATATGCCAAGAAACTTAGATACAACCGCGCTCAGGGCCTTTGCTGCGGTGGCGGAAACTGGTGGTGTGACACGTGCCGCGAGCATGCTGAACCTGACGCAATCGGCTGTTTCAATGCAGTTAAAGCGGCTTGAGGTCGCGCTTGATGTCACATTGTTGGATCGCGCGGGCCGAGGGGTGGCTTTGACGGCAGAGGGGGAACAGTTGTTGTCCTATGCGCGGCGCATACTGGCATTGAATGATGAGGCCGTGGATAAAATGACGGCCGAGGAGTTTGAGGGCGAGATTCGCCTTGGGGTTCCCCACGATATCGTGCCGCGTGCGATCCCGCAGGTGTTGCGGGCTTTTGCTGCTGAATTTCCCCGAATGAAGGTTCAGTTGATCACGTCCTGGACCTTGGACCTGCTTGAGCAACTGGAGGCGGGTGTCTGTGATGTTATTTTGACAACAGAGCAGGGCAAGGGCGCACGCGGTGAGAGCCTTGTGACCGTTCCGATCACTTGGGTGGGGGCCCCGGATGGCGCGGCTTGGCGTCATCGACCGCTGCCTTTGGCGTTTGAGGATAATTGTATCTTTAAGGGTCAAGTGGTTGAGGCATTGGACCGGGCTGGCATTCCGTGGGTGAATGCCGTTTCGACCAAATCAATCCGCGCGGTTGAGGCGATTTTGGCCGCGGATATCGGCGTTCACGCCTTGCTATTGGGCACGGCGCCCGAAGGGGTCGCGCCGATTTCGCATGGTGGGGTTTTGCCGGAATTGGCGGATTATAATATCAACATGTACGTACGGCGCGGGTTTGATGGACCGGCCGCCGAGGGGATGAAGCAACTGCTGCGCACTGTATACCCGGATGTTATGGGGTCGTCTGCACCACGACCTTCCCGGTTGAGCGCCGCGTCCTGAGCAGGTCCAGCGCCTCGGGAACTTGGTCAAACGGGAGGACGTGGCTGACGTGTGGGGTGATCGTCCCGGCCTCAAACATCTTGAGCAAAGCGGTAAGGCTGTCGGTGACGACCGATGGATTTGTTTTGAGTAACCCGCCCCAATATAGCCCGTGAACTGAGATGTTTTTGACCAGCATGTGGTTTGGCTTGATTTCGGGCAGGTCGCCACTGGCGAAGCCGATCAGCAGCATGCGCCCACCGGGGTTGGTCGCGCGGAAGGCATCGGTGAACTGTGTGCCGCCAATTGCGTCATACACCACGTCTGCGCCGCCAAGGTCTTTGACGGTTTCGCGAATGTCCTGCGTGTCGGTGTCGATTAGGTGGTGCGCGCCCGCGGCTTTGGCCGCGGCCAATTTGTCAGCGCCTCTGGCGCAGGCGATTACCTCGGCCCCAAGTTGTGCGCCAATTTCGACCGCAGTGAGGCCAACGCCCCCCGCAGCCCCCAAAACCACCAGCCGTTCGCCGGGTTTGAGGTGGGCGGCGTGTGTCAGCGCGAGGTGGCTTGTGCCGTATGCGATCTGAAAGCCTGCTGCCTGCACATCGGTCATGCTGTCGGGCAGTGGCACGCAGCGATTGGCCGGAAAGCAGCCCCACTCGGCCAGCCCGCCTTGGCCGCCGAAAACCGCCACCCGCGTGCCGGGTGCTGGGCCCGTGGTGTCGGGTCCGAGGGCGTCGACCACGCCGCTGATTTCTAGGCCCGGTGTGAATGGTAGGGCGGGCGTGTCCTGATACGTGCCCTTTTGCATCAGCAAATCTGCGAAGTTCATGCCGCATGCAGTGATTCGGACCAAGACCTCACCGGGGAGGGGATTTGGCCGCGGAATGTCTTCACAAGTGAGTGTTCGGTCCGTCCCTGAGATACGATAGGCGAGCATGACGGTTCCTTTGCCAATTGCATTGGGTTCCCGAAAGTGCAGCCAAATTTATAAATGACAAGAGCTTTCGACAGGAATTCCTTGTGTAAAGTGGTTTTTCTTTGAGCAATTTTGAAATTGCATTGCATTTTGCAATATTCAATTGGATCAGGGGTTAACGGTCTCATGCGTGCGTTTGGATTGTATGAGTGTAAACTTTAATTGATAGTTTGCGCGTAAACTTGATCTGACGCATGTTGGTGTTATGCGATCTTTACGAAACATAACGTTGAGAGCGTTGATCGGGCAATCGTCCCGTGTTTAAGGCTCGATTAAGGAGTGACGTGATGAAACATCCTGTGGATGTGAATGTCGGAAAACGAATTCGCCATCGGCGTTGGATGGTTGGAATGACCCAACAGCAGCTCGCTGAGCATGTTGGGATCAAATTCCAGCAAATCCAAAAGTATGAAACGGGCATGAACCGTGTGTCGGCTTCGCGGCTTTGGGAAATCTCAGAGGCGCTGTCAGTACAGGTGAGCTATTTCTTCGAAGGTGTGCGGGACGACGATGCGCCTGTGCATGTGGCTGAGGGTGCGCCCGGCGATATTTTGGGCGACAAAGAGGCCATGGAACTTGTGCGGTCGTATTATGCGATCCCAGAGAACCAGCGCCGCCGTCTGTTTGAACTGGCGCGTGTGCTGTCCGAGAGTGCCGCCTAAGGCCACAATGCCACGGCGCGTGGCTGCGCGCCTTGACGCTAGCGATGCCCCATGACACCCACGTGACGTCAGACACCGCGTGGAAGGGCCGCTCAGAATGTACCACACAATCGACCCCGTTATGGCGACCGATCTCAAGCGGGTTGGCCACGCAATGGCTGATGCCGCGCGTCGCGAGACGTTGCGGTATTTTCGGGTGCGTGGGCTGGGGGCTGATAACAAGGATGCCGCCGGTTTCGACCCCGTCACAATCGCTGATCGCGCTGCAGAGGCGGCCATGCGCGCAGTTCTTGCGCAAGAACGTCCTGATGATGGCATCTTGGGAGAGGAAGAGGGCGCAAAGCCCGGTACAACTGGCCTGACATGGGTGCTTGACCCGATTGATGGCACCCGAGGATTTATTTCTGGAACGCCGACGTGGGGGGTGCTAATCGCGCTGCAAGACGCGTCTGGTCCGATTTATGGCATCATTGATCAGCCCTATATCGCAGAGCGGTTTGAGGGTGGATTTGGTGTTGCGCGCTGTGTGGGCCCCACAGGGGATACGGCTTTGGCCGCGTCAGACATAGCTGTCCTGTCGGAAGCGACAATTCTGACAACCTTCCCCGAGGTGGGCAGCGAAGCGGAGGCGCGCGCATTTCACGCTGTGGCCGAGCAGTGCAAACTGACCCGCTACGGTATGGACTGCTACGCCTATGCTTTGCTTGCGGCGGGCCATGTCGATTTGGTCATTGAGGCGGGGCTAAATGCCTACGATGTGGCAGGCCCCATCGCCGTGGTGCAAGCCGCTGGCGGCATCGTGACCGATTGGAGGGGGCAACCGGCCCATGAGGGCGGCCGCATCATTGCGGCTGCAACACCTGAACTTCATTCCGCAGCCCTAGAGGTAATCTCCAATGCCCTGTGAAACTTTGATCAAGGGCGCGGCCCGCATGTTGACGATGGATGACGCAGACCTGCGTCTTGATGGTGCCGACGTGCGGATCAAAGACGGTGTCATTGCTGAGATCGGCGTTGGACTTGAGCCGGGTCTAGGGGCAGATGTTCTGAACGCTGAGGGGTGTTTGGTGACGCCCGGCCTCGTGAACACGCACCACCATCTGTACCAAACCCTGACGCGCGCCGTGCCCGGGGCACAGGATGCGCTTTTGTTCGGCTGGCTCCGGACGCTTTACCCGATTTGGGCGCGGTTCGGTCCCGAAGAGATGTATGTCTCGGCTCAGGTGGGGTTGGCTGAGTTGGCTTTGTCGGGGTGCACGCTGTCATCTGATCACTTGTATTTGTATCCCAACGGCAGCCGTTTGGATGACACTATTGCGGCGGCTGCGGACATTGGTTTGCGGTTTCACCCAACCCGTGGTGCCATGAGCATTGGTGAAAGCTTGGGCGGTTTGCCACCGGATGCCCTGGTCGAAAATGAAGCTGCGATCATTGAGGATTGCATTCGCGTCATTGACGCCCACCACGACCCGCGGCCTGGGTCGATGGTGCGCGTGGGTGTCGCGCCGTGCTCTCCGTTCTCGGTAAGCCGCGATTTGATGCGGGACGCGGCCATTTTGGCCCGTGATAAGGGCGTGATGCTGCACACGCATTTGGCTGAGAACGACGAAGACATCGCATATTCGCTAGAGAAATTTGGCTGTCGGCCCGGACAATATGCAGAAGACCTGGGCTGGACCGGGGATGACGTGTGGCACGCGCACTGCGTGAAGCTTGATGCGCAAGAGATTGATTTGTTTGCAACCAGCGGCACAGGCGTGGCGCATTGCCCCTGTTCCAACTGTCGGCTTGGATCCGGGGTTGCCCCTTTGGGTGCAATGCAAAACGCGGGCGTCAAAGTGGGTTTGGGGGTGGACGGATCCGCCAGCAATGACATCGGTTCACTTGTGGCAGAGGCCCGGCAGGCGATGCTTTTGCAGCGGGTCACGCGCGGGGCGGATGCGATGTCGGCTCATGCGGCATTGCGCCTTGCTACGCGGGGCGGGGCCGAGGTTTTGGGCCGCACAGATTGTGGTCAGCTGGCACCGGGTTTCCGTGCGGACATTGCGGTATGGGACATGCGCAGCGTTGCGGCGGCGGGGTCATGGGATATGGGGGCGCTGTTGTTGGCGGGGCCGCAGCAAGTCCGCGATCTGTTCGTGGAGGGGCGCCGCGTTGTTGCCGACGGGCATATCACCACCGTGGACATGCCCAAGCTGCTAGAGCGTCAGCGCACATTGGCGCACCGCCTGCAAACATAGCGGCAGGCAGCAGCGCGCGCAGGATCGTAGAATAGGCAACACCCCTTGGTTCGGTGGTTTTTGGCGCTGTCTCAGTGCACTTAACGCATCCCCCATGTTCCAAGAAGGATATCCAATGCTCGACGATTTTGACGAATACAAAGGTCAATCCGGTCTCGACAGTCCCGCTCAAGACGCCGAAGAAATCACACCGAATGATACGGCTGACCTGTCTCATGCCACGCGCGCGCTATACGTAGGCGCAGATGGCGACGTGCGGGTGACCTTTATTGCAGGCGCCACGGTGACGTTGGCTGGCCTGCGTGCAGGTGTAGCCTATCCGTTCCGTTTGGCGCGTGTGCATGCATCAGGCACAACGGCTGCGGGTTTGGTTGGGCTCCGCTAAGGCTTGGACGACTTAGCGTGCAAACGCGCCGAGGATCTGGGCACGTGCGGCTGGATCCTCGGGCAGCACCAAGGCCTCACGGGCCGCAAATAACCCGGTGTAGTCACCCAAAAATAACGTTCGACCCTGCGCATAGGGGCTAAGGTCGATATTGCGCGAAAAGCTGTGGCCCAGCCCCGCGACGCGGTAGCCAGGTGCGGCGCGCGTCGGCTCCAGATAGCCCTCAATCGTGAGACGTTTGAGTGGTCCTGCTGCCCCGGTAAAGCGCGCAGTCACAGCGCGCTCGCTGCGCATCAGGGCGCTGTTGGGATCATAGCGGCCCACGATGCTGGCAAAGCCTTCGTCTTTAAGGCGTTGACTGCCGGCCCCTCGAACGCGGAGGCCAGAAACAGTCACGCCAAGCCCCGCGCGGTCAACGGTTCCTGCAACCAAATCACGGGTATCCCGCGCGGGCGACAGGCCGCTGCCCTCAACGGTATTGCCGCGCCAAAGGCCCGATACGGCAACGCGCCGACCCACCCGTGCAAGGCGGTTGGGCCGCGCAAGCCGCACGGGCGTGCCCAAAATCGTCAGCTCTTTGCCGCCGTTTGCTACTGCTGTTATTTCACCCACCAGCGGATGCGTAACATGGACGCGCCGTGCCGTCAGCATGTCTACGGGGCCGCCAGCCTCAACCGTTAGGCTATCCCCGATGTTGATATCACGGGCAGAAATCTCTCCAAAGCCGTCGGAATACTGGGTCACCCCATCCACCGCGACACGGCGGCCCGCCACGATTAAACTGCCAAATTCGGTCAGGATGCCGACAATGCCGGTGCCGCCGATCCCGCCCTCGGATTGACGGGGTTGAGCCGGGGCAGGCAAGGCTGCACCGGGCCAAAATACGCTTGCGGCGCCTGTGCCGAGGATAAAGCGTCGTGTGTGCGTGTTACGGGTCATTTTGGTAAACTCTTTTGGTCTGAAGTATCGTGCACTGGGCCATCATCATCCGAATACAGAAACACACCAAACCGAAAACGCATGGTGGCGTCTGGGTTGTCCTTGTCGGCATTTTGCAGATGCGCGGCGCGGCTGTTGATGTCTTGCAAGGTTTTGATTCCAACGGTGCGCACGTCTTGTACAATTGCCGTGACTGACGTCTTCGTAAGATGGTTGTAGAAGACCGCGCGTTCCAGAAACGGTGAGGGGCCATCGGCCAAAAGGTTCTCAACCGCGGCATTCATGTGATCGCCCAGGTTTTCGGAAAAGAAATGGAGCTTTTGATCGAGATCAGCGGGTCCGACCAATGCGGCAGGGTTCAGGTGCACCAAACCGTCGGCATCTATGCTGATGATGCTCTGACGCTCTAATTCATCCAAGACCGCGCGGGGGCGGATGTCGCGGCTGACGCTTTGCACGAGGTGGTCAAAGCTGGGCGGTGTGGCTGCGCTGCGGGGCAGGGGGCTGGGCGCGCCCGTCGCGGTCGAGAGATCGGGTTGGGTGATCCAGCGACCCACCACGGTGGCTAATGTTGAGGATTTGCGCGCCACGCTTGCGTCCGCGTCTGTCTCTGCTGCTCGCAGTGTTTTGACATCGCGTCTGTGCACTCCGGTCATCACGCTGACTTGGCTATCTGTGGCTGCATTGCCTGCGGCGTTAGCGGCGACTTCAACGTAGGTTTGCTTGATGATCCGGTAAAACGAGGGCGCGGTCACACCCTGTGCGATTAGGGCTCGAACAAGCGGGCGCAGGATGGCCCGAACGGCCTGCTCAAACAGGGAGCTTTTCGTAAATGGGTCTGGCGTCATTGGGGCGTTATGGCCGTTTGTGTGCAAAAGTTCCACAAATTTCTTGCCTTTCTATCAAGTAGATGCATTTTGGAATGACAGTCGTGTGTATTTTGCACACGCAGGGTGGAAAAGAATTAAAGGAAATATCAATGAAACTGTCGCTCGTATTGAAAGCCTCTGTTGTGGCATGTGCTTTGGCCGTCTCTGGCTGTGCCGAAATGATGACGCCGTCTGAGCCGAATATCGTCGAAGTCGCGCAATCGGCTGGGTCGTTTAACACGCTTGTCGCCGCTGTTGGTGCCGCGGATCTGGCTGGTGTGTTGTCAAGCGAGGGGCCGTTTACGGTGTTCGCACCGACGGATGAGGCGTTTGCCGCCCTGCCTGCGGGAACGGTGGACACTCTGCTGTTGCCCGAAAACAAAGACCAATTGACCGCAATCCTGACTTACCACGTGGTGCCGGGCAAAGTGATGGCCGCTGATCTTGCGGGTCAACGCCTGAGCGTGGCGACCGTGAATGGCGCGTCTGTGCATATTGATGGGCGTAGTGGCGTAAAGGTGGAAAACGCGACCGTTACGGCCGCGGATATCGAGGCATCAAACGGCGTCATTCATGTGATCGACACGGTCCTGTTGCCCTAAAAACGGGACAAACCAAAGGGCGGTGTGCGCGGGCACGCCGCCCTTTTTTGTGCGTCTAGTGTAGTTGTCAGGTTTAGACGCCGCCAATTACCAAGGCTTCAGTCAGATAGGTGCGTGAGCCATCCCAATGGATCATTATTCTGGCCCATGTTGTCAGAGACATAACCCAACGTGCGTCAAGCTGTGGAATGAGACGCATGTAATTCGCAGTACATCCAATGGCTTGCCCGTGCCCAAAGCCACAAACAGAGCGATGACTTACGTCTAGCTAGCCGACAATCATCTGTTTGAGTTGCAGCGCTTCGTGTTCCAACTCTTGGAGGCGGTAGGTGACGACATCGCCGATGGTGACCATGCCCCGCAACGTGCCGTCCGCTATAACAGGCATGTGTCGGAACTTGCCGACTGTCATTAACCGCAAGACCGTGACCAGAGTATCCTCCGGGGCGCAGGTAATGACATTTGCCGTCATGTTTTCGGACACAAGCTGTGGCAGAGTTTGTCCTGGCGTTTCAGCGAGTTTGCGTACGATATCACGCTCTGACAGGATGCCGGCCAATGCACCGTCGGCGGTGGTCACGACAAGAGCACCGATTTTCTTGTCCCGAAGGATGCCGACCGCGGTGGCGATCGTGTCGCCCGGCGCCACAGAGAGCACGTTGCCGCCCTTGGTCTTGAGCAGTTCGGCCACGGTCGCTGCATCGCCTTTGATATTGCTCCGCGTCGATTGGCTAACGGTCTTTTTCGCTTCGCGTGTGTCGCCGCGAGTTGGGGCTTGATAGGATGTGGGCATGACGTCTCTCCTGTCTACTTGAGTCCGTGACCAATGCCATGGTACCGCGACTTGGCCAAAACGCCTAATGGGAGAAAAGACTAGTGCTTGATACGAGCTTGTACCTCACGCCGGGCGTCGCGACCGCTATCTTTGTGGCGGCCTGTATTTCAGGCTATCGGTATCGGAGCGTTTGGAAGGCAGAGGGCCCCGTTTGGCAGCTTTGGCTGTGGGGGCTTGTGGCGGGCATTGGCCTGCTCACGGTCGGTTTTTTGCCGATGCAGCCGGGCTAGTCAGCCTCGGCCATTTGATCCAACATCTTGCGGGCACGGGGGCATTTGAGCCGCTCGCGCAGGGGGCTGTTGGGATCGATCTCTTTGTTGCACACGAGACATTGGTCCGCGTCGCTGATCGCGTTGAGCCCACCACAGCTGCCCTTGATCCGCTTTCCCGCAAAGATCACGCCAAGCGCCATGCCCACGAGAACCGTGAGCATGAGCGCGAAGGCAAGGGCGAAGGTGGCCATCGGCGCGACCTAAGCCGACAGACGTGTGTAGGCGGGGCTGGCCGTGGTCACGAAACCAGAGCCATCCGCTGCGCGGTCGATGAACAATACGGCGATGTCATGAGCTTCGGCGACCTCTAGGCCCCGGTTGCGACCCAATGTCAGCATCGCAGTGGACCAAGCGTCGGCGTGCATCGCATCATTTGCCAGTACAGTGGCCGACGCAGTCGTGTGCGTGATTGGGCGACCGGTCGTGGCATCAAGGATGTGCGTGTAGCGTTTACCATCTTTCTCGAAGTAATTGCGGTAGTCGCCGGATGTCGCGACCGCGAGGCCCGAGACACCAACGACCTGTTGCACATTCCTGTTGGCCACATCAGGGGTTTCAATCCCGATCTGCCATGGCATGCCATCCGCGTTCCGGCCCGAAGTCGCCAGATCGCCGCCGATTTCAACGAGGTAATCAGTGATGCCATAGCTTTGCAGAACACCCGCAACGCGATCAACGCCGTGACCTTTGCCAATGCCTGAGAGGTAGACTTGCGAGTCGGCGGCTGATTTGACCAGCGCGCCATTCTGGATGGCCAGTGGGGCCGCGCGGCCGGCGCTTGCGAGGGCGGCTTCAATGCGGGCCTCTGTTGGGTTTTGTACCATGGCGCCCTTTGCGCCAAAGCCCCATGCTTCGATGAGCGGGCCGAGGGCGACGTCGAATTGACCGTCAGTGGCGGCGTGGATATCGGCCGACGTCTTCAGCACATGCGCTAGATCGGACGACATTTGAATAGGCGCCCTCGTGGCGCTGGCGTTAAGCCGCGACACCTCAGACGTGATATCCCAGTTGGACATCTGCCGATTTACATCTGCCAGCACTGCTTCGATGCCTGCATGCACATCGGCTTGTGCCGCCGAACGGGACGGATCAAGCGCTACAACATTATAGGCCGTGCCCATAGTCGTGCCGCTGAACCGCAGTACATCGGGTCCCCGTTTGCAGGCGGCCAGCGCCAGTGGGGCAAACATTACAAATCGTCTTGTGAGCGTGATCGAAGCTGACACCGTGCGTCCCTCATTTGTTGTGGCTTTTCCCTACATCAAAAACCTGCGTTCTGAATTGCGACAAAGTAACCCAAAATGCAAAATGGGATGGAAAAAATACCCCGTTCCAATACACGCACATCACAACCTGCGATAATTGCGCAGGGGGAACGTAATGGTGGGGAAAAGTGCCTGCGTGTCACAGTTCATGCTAAAAAAAGGCCTCGATCTTCCGGTCGAGGGGGCGCCCACACAGGGCATAGACGCCGGTCAAGCCGTTCGCACTGTAGCGATTCTTGGCTCGGACTACATTGGGTTGAAGCCGCGACTTGAGGTTGCGGAGGGCGAAGAAATTAGGGCTGGTAGCCCGATTCTGTCGCACAAGGATACGCCAGACGTCAAAGTCACCTCTCCGGTGGCTGGAACGGTCAAGGCGATTAATCGGGGCGCTCGGCGCGCTTTGATCAGTGTTGAGATCGAGCCGTCCGCAACGCCAGACGAAAGTCTCGACTTCTCGGGTGTGGGTGATACGGCCACGCAAGAGGGGCTCGCGCAAAAGTTGTGCGCTTCAGGTCTTTGGACGTCGTTCAAAACGCGTCCATATTCTAAGGTTCCAGCCTCCGATATGCGCCCCGCTGCGCTGTTCGTGACGGCGATGGATACGGAGCCTTTGGCAGGCAATCCCGCAGAGATCATTGCTGCGGATGCGGACGCATTTCGGACCGGTTTGGCCGCGATTTCGACGCTTAGTGAGGGTGCTACATACTTGTGCCATGAAACTGGTGTGACACTGCCCGGCGCGGAGCTGGGTGGTATCACTGCGGCTGGTTTTTCGGGGCCACACCCCGCGGGCCTGCCAGGCACGCACATCCACTTTCTAGAGCCACCAACCGCTGCGAAAACTGTTTGGACCATCTGGTACCAAGACGTGATTGCGATCGGCAAGCTTCTGATGACAGGCAAACTGGATGCGACCCGTGTGGTTGCGCTTAGTGGCCCGCTCGTCAAATCGCCCCGGTTGGTCACGACCGTTATGGGCGCCTCGATGGTGGATCTGACCGCGGGTCAAATCGAAGACAACGTGCCATTGCGTCTGATCTCAGGTTCGATCCTGAGTGGGCGGGCCGGCGCCGCTGAAAGCGCATATTTGGGTCGCTATGATCGCCAGATCACCGTGATCGAAGAAGACAAAGCGCAGATCCCGATGGGCTGGGTCCGGCCAATGCCTTCGAAGTTCGCCGTGCAACCCGTTCTGGGATCAGCGTTTTCCAAAAAGCTCTATAAGCTTACAACCAATTTGAATGGTGGCCGCCGTGCCATGGTTCCGCTGGGCACGTTTGAGGGGCTGATGCCGCAGGACTACCTGCCGACACAGCTTTTACGCGCGCTGCTGGTGATGGATACGGATCAAGCGCAGGCGCTCGGCGTGCTGGAATTGGCCGAAGAGGACCTCGGTCTTGTCGGCTTCGCCTGTCCTGCAAAATATGAATATGGCATGGCGCTTCGCGACTGCCTCTCCAAGATCGAGAAAGAAGGCTAGCACATGGGATTGCGCAACTTTTTCGACCGCGTCGAACCCCACTTTGAGAGGGGCGGAAAGTACGAGAAGTATTTCCCCCTCTATGAGATGGTCGAGAGCTTCCTGTACACCCCAAAGACGGTGACAACGGCAGCCCCGCACGCCCGGTCCTACATCGATATGAAACGCATCATGACTTACGTCGTGATGGCCACGATCCCGTGCATCCTGATGGGCATGTACAACATCGGGTTTCAGGTAAACACGGCGATTGAAACGCTAGGCGCCACTGGCTGGCGTGTTTGGATTTTGGAAACCACGGGCATCGGCTTTAATGCTGCAAACCCGATGGTCAATATCCTGCACGGTGCGCTCTACTTCCTGCCGATCTACATCACGACGCTCGTGGCTGGGGGCATTTTCGAGGTTATCTTTGCCACGATCCGCCGCCACGAAGTGAACGAAGGTTTCCTCGTAACCTCAATGCTTTACGCATTGATTATGCCACCCGATGCGCCCTTGTGGCAGGTGGCTTTGGGTATCATTTTTGGTGTTGTGATCGGTAAAGAAGTCTTTGGTGGAACAGGCAAAAACTTCCTCAACCCGGCGCTGACAGGTCGTGCGTTTCTGTACTTTGCGTACCCACAAGACATGTCCGGTGACACGATCTGGACGCCAGTTGACGGCTTTTCCGGTGCGACTAGCCTCGCGATTGCAGCCTCTGATGGGTATCAGGAAATCGTGGTGCGCGGCACGACTTGGATGGATAGCTTCTTGGGGTTTGTCCAAGGCTCCATCGGTGAGACGTCAACGCTTGCGTGCTTTATCGGCCTTGCGTTCCTCCTGACGACACGCATCGCAAATTGGCGCATGGTTGCCGGGTGTCTGGGGGGCATGATCGCCTTTTCGACGCTGCTGAACCTGATTGGCTCTGATACGAACCCAATGTTCGCGATGCCGTGGTACTGGCACCTTGTCGTTGGCGGTTACGCCTTTGGCCTTGTGTTCATGGTGACGGAGCCTGTGTCGGGTTCGCACACAAACATGGGGCGGTTCATCTATGGCGCGCTGATCGGCTTTATGGTTGTGATGATCCGGGTGATTAACCCTGCGTTCCCAGAGGGCATGATGCTCGCCATCCTGTTCGGAAACGTCTTTGCGCCGCTCATTGACCACTTTGTTGTTCAAGCCAACATCCGCCGGAGGGCCCGCCGCCATGTCTGATGCGACCCCGCAGCCAAAAGGCCCCCTCGGGCGCTTTCTAGCTCTGCCAACGGACTCGGTGCCCAAGACGGTCTTCGTCGCGGTGATGCTGTGCCTTGTGGCGTCGATGTTTGTTTCTGCTGCTGCCGTGGCCCTGCGGCCGCTGCAGGAAGTAAACAAACTGATCGATAAACAGGTGAACATCCTGCAAGTTGCCGGCATGTATGAACCCGGTGTCGATGTGGTCGAGGCGTTTGGCGTTTTTGAACCCCAAGTCCTTGAGATCGCCACTGGTACCTTTACCGATCAGTTCGACGCAGCCAGCTTTGATGACCGTGCAGCGGCCTCTGATCCGGCCTTGTCGGTCGCGCTGGACAATGACCCTGCGGGCATCGGCCGTCAGGCCAAGTTCGTGACGGTTTATCTTCTGCGCGATGACGCGGGTGGCATCGACAAGGTGATCATGCCGATCCATGGCTATGGCCTGTGGTCCACGCTCTATGGGTTCATCGCGCTCGAAGAAAACGGCAACGATATCTTTGGCCTGCAATTCTACCAGCATGGTGAAACACCGGGGCTCGGTGCCGAAATCGACAACCCCCGCTGGAAGGCCCTGTGGCCCGGTAAACGGGTGGCGGATGATAATGGTGAGCTGCAAATTCACGTCGCCAAAGCCCCCAACGCATCTGGCGCCGACTACCACATTGACGCGCTGGCAGGGGCCACGCTGACGTCTGTTGGCGTCAACAACCTTGTGCAGTTCTGGTTGGGTGAAACGGGCTACGCGAGCTTCCTCGCCAACCTGAAATCGGGAGATATCTCATGAGCCAGACCCGGAGACAGATGTTGATCGACCCGCTGG